>Ga0308160_10000718_pt1 | contig 56494 bp, 42 predicted proteins | sample PhyFR1_FD_201036 | JGI IMG/M metagenome (GOLD analysis project Ga0308160, IMG submission 201036) | Phyllosphere microbial communities from UC Gill Tract Community Farm, Albany, California, United States - DLSLF.R1 | ecosystem: Host-associated > Plants > Phyllosphere > Unclassified | place: USA...
CTCTTCCCATTCCGAACAGAGAAGTTAAGCCCACCAGAGCCGATGGTACTGCGGTAACACGTGGGAGAGTAGGTCGGTGCCAAATATTATAAGAAACCCTTTAACAACTCTGTTAAAGGGTTTTCTTGTTTTATAAGCTTTTTGGCATATTGACGGAATATGGTATTTCCAATCATTTAAGTATGGGCAGAAGTTAAACCCACCAGGGCCGATGGTAATTCCCAGCTTATATTTCTTAATGTCCTTAATTTCTTAATGATAAAAAGATCTATGCGTTATTCCCCACCATTAAGGAGTGAAGAAAAAGTTAAGGGTTTGATCCCGCAGATGCCGCTGATCACCGCAGAGCTTATTCCATCATCCATTTTACATCTTCCATCTTTTTATACATCTGTCCCGGCTAAAATAGCCCTGATGGCAGCGGTCCCGATTTTTCATCGGGAAGCGTACAGCAGGACCGAACCTAACCTAAATGCAAAGGAAACTGCGCTTCAAAAAAAGATTGAAGGCTATACTTAAGTGAATGGAATGTTTAAATGATAGGACTAAGCGTTCGCTTCTTCTTTAACGGCTAACTGCCCGCAAGCGGCATCGATATCTTTCCCACGACTACGGCGGATATTGGTATTAATGCCCTGACTTTTTAGATAATTTGAAAATGCATCAATCTTATCCCCTTCTGCGTTGGTGAAATCAGCAAAAGAAATAGGGTTATACTCGATCAGATTTACCTTGCAAGGAATATGTTTACAGAACTTTGCTAAATCCATTGCATCCGAAATTTCATCATTAAAATGATTAAAAACGATGTATTCGTAAGTGACTGGATTTTTGGTTTTAGCGAAATAGTATTTAAGGGCGTCTGCCAATGCTTTTAGCGAGTTAGCCTCATTGATGGGCATAATTTCATTACGCTTTTCATCGTTGGCAGCATGAAGTGATAGGGCAAGATTAAATTTAGCGCCATCATCACCCAGTTTTTTGATCATCTTCGCAATACCTGCAGTAGATACAGTAATGCGCTTATAGCTCATATTTAGGCCGTCAGGGGCAGTGATACGCTCAATAGACTTCAATACGTTCGCATAGTTTAACAGGGGCTCTCCCATACCCATATACACGATATTGGTTAGTGGATTGTTATAGTTCTGCTTTGCCTGTTTATCAATAAGTACTACCTGATCATAAATTTCGTCTGCGTTTAAGTTACGCTTACGATCCATGTAGCCTGTCGCACAGAATTTACAGGTTAAACTACAGCCCACCTGCGAGCTCACACAAGCAGTCATACGGTCTTCTAAAGGAATTAATACCCCTTCAACAATGTTGCCGTCGGCTAACCTAAAAGTGTTTTTAATCGTGTGGTCGTTACTGAACTGAGAGTTGTTAACCTGAACAGCATTAATGGCAAAAGAATCGTCTAAAGCTTTACGAAGATCTTTAGATAGATTACTCATTTGCTCGAAACTCGTAGCCGATTTTTCCCAAAGCCACTGGTATATCTGCTTGGCCCTAAATGCAGGCTGTTGCATTGCTACAAGGTGTTGTTGCAATTGGGGAAGATCTAATGCACGGATATCGGTTTTTTTTGCTGTTACCATTTGTTGCAAAGGTACTTAAAAAAGGTAGAAGGTAAAAAGGTAGAGGGTATAAGGTAGTTAGACAAAGCCAAATTTTACAATTTGTTGGCTTATCTTCCTCTGCCTCTTGTGTTTGGCTTGCCTGCAGGTTTACCTTTTGCTGGTCTGGAATTTCTATTACCAGTATTACTTTTAGGAGTAGGTTTTGAGCCTGAATGACCACCAGGCTTTTTACCTGAAGATTTTTGACCTGATGGTTTTGGTTTAAATGCTTTTTTGGGCTGTTCTTCTCTAAGTTCAGGGATTTCCTCCCAGGCATTTGTTTTTTTCTTGGCAGGGCTTTTTGTTTTGGGTTTAGCCTCAGAGGATGAGTTTTCGACACTTTTAGTAATGGCTTTCATCTCTTCTTCGGTAAGTTCCCTAAATTCTCCAGTTGGAATACCTTTAAGACTTATATTCATGATCCGTGTACGTTCGAGTTTGGTTACTTCATAATCAAAATGCTCGCACATCCTGCGAATCTGCCTGTTTAAACCTTGAATTAAGATAATATTGAAAACAAAATTGCTGATCTGGCGCACCTTACATTTTCGGGTATTCACTCCTAAAATTGGAACACCGTTACTCATCTCGAAAATAAAATCTTCTGTTATGGGTTTATTAACCGTAACTATATATTCTTTTTCGTGTTTATTCCCAGCCCTTAAAATCTTGTTTACAATGTCGCCGTTATTGGTCAGGAAAATAAGGCCTGACGAATCTTTGTCCAATCTACCGATTGGGAATATTCTTTCACTGTGGTTAACGTAATCGACAATATTATCGCGTACGCTGGCCTCAGTGGTACTGGTAATGCCAACAGGTTTATTAAATGCCAGCAGGATGAAATTACTTTCTTCTTTAGGTTCTATGTTATGGCCATTTACCATTACTTTATCGCCTGCAAAAACCTGATCGCCTACTTTAGCCCTTTTTCCATTAATAAAAACAGTACCCTTTTCGATATAACGGTCTGCTTCACGGCGTGAACATAATCCGCTTTCGCTGATGAATTTATTTAAACGGGTGGCAGAATTATTGTTCATGCTGCAATTTTACGGAAATAAATTGTGTTATCCATTCTCAACAGTAGCAACAAATGCATTAACAGTACTTTTAAGCTTTGTTAAAGTTTCGAGATCTGTAATTTCAGCTTCCTTGTTAATCTTGGCTTTTGCAAAAGGAATGAGCTGAGCAGATATTTTAGCCTCAAGAACGGTTAAAATATCTATCATGGATTGATAGGCTTTTTCACCCTGAGTAGAAGCAACTAGTGCTAATATTGGTTTACCAGAAAATGAAGCCGAGCTTACAGTCCAGTCGAGCAGATTTTTTAATGAACCCGGTAAACCCATCGCATATTCTGGCGTAGAAATGATGATGCCATCTGCTTCCTGGATAGTTTTACGAAGATCATGAACAGCCTTTGGTGGATTTTCTAAATCTAAATCAGGATTGAAATGTGGAATATTGGCAATGGAAGGAAAAAGGGTTACTTCAAAATCTTTATCTAAAAACTGGCTGATGGCAGCAATATAAAGTCCATTGGTTGAAATAGATTTCGTACTACCCGAAATCGCAAATATTTTTCTCATTGCTAAAAATAGCAAAGTGCGGATAAATTAGGAAGCGGGACTGGTAATCCGATAGTCATTTCAAATGAACCATTGAAACGCACCATGTTTCAACAGTTCATCAGAAAAATGCTCGACAACCAACCGGAGACAATGCTAACTCGACAGCTTTAAGATTCTAGCCCAGGCCTTAAGGTTAATGGCTTTTAACCACGTATGTACACAGATAAACACGGATTTCTATATCTGTGTTTATCCTTTTTATCTGTGGTTAAAGTATCTTTATAATCTAAAAACTCTGATCATCGGCACTTGGGCCATAACTTCCCGGAATTGGAATATTCAACAACCTTAAATAAACACCCAATTGTGCCCGGTGGTGGGAAGTTTGGTTTAAAGAGTGTCGAATGGTTTCATATTTAGAATAATCGGCCAAAACCTGTTTACCCATACTCAGTATCCAACGCCCATTCAAATTTTCTTCGGTAGCTTTTTCTAAATCAGCTTTTCCAGCTGCATAATTTTCCTCTAAAATTTTAACCAGGTCATCAGCATTTTCTACAGGTGGTTCTGTATAAGGTGCTGTTTCAAAATCCAGTCCATCGGTAGTTAAAGCCAATGAAACCCAGCGTGGAAGATCGGCAATATGAACGGCAAGCGATTTCATTTTCATGCTTTTTTCGTGCGGCGCCCAGTCAAATTTATCTGCTGGTACAATTGCCAGGAATTTTTTTGTGGTATTGAATTCATCAGCCAACTCTTTCAATAATAATTTAATAACGTCCATATTTTTCTGTTTTGTTTTTTCTACTGTGTGTAACTCCATAAGTAATAAATCAGCAATGCTCATGATTTTTGATGTTTGTTTACACAAAGAAAATACGGACCACTGACAACCCTATGGCAGTGTAAAAAAATAATTTAATTGAGAAATGTTTTATTCAAAAAACGTATTTTTGTGGTAATGACGACATTAACCGTAAATATTGAAAACGAGAAATCTGAAAAAGCTGTAAAGGCTGTACTTGATGCCTTGGGCTTGAATTATGAGGTCGCATCTAACATTAAAGTCAAGGAAAAAGCATCAATTAAGGCTGAAAACGCAATCTATAACCACCTAAAAGATTCTTTTGAGCAAATCAAACTTCATCAGGAAGGGAAAATAAAACTTCGTGATGCCAAAGATTTTTTAGATGAACTTTAAGGTTAAAACGGCTCCTAATTTTGAAAGGGAAGTTAAAAAAATCTTTAAGAAACATCGCGGCATAAAATCTGATTTATTAAAGCTTATTAACGATTTAGAGAGAAATCCTGAATTAGGAGCCTACTTAGGTCAAAACATTTATAAAATTCGTTTATCTATCTCTGGTACGAATAAGGGTAAATCTGGCGGAGCAAGAATTATTACTTATGTCGTTGTCATTGATAAAATAGTTTATCTTGCTGAAATATACCTCAAAAGCGACCATTCGACTGTAAATATTGAAGACGTGATACAACGTTTGAATGATGCAGGAATTATTAACTCTTAATAATTTACCGGTAGCAAAGGCATGTAATCGCTTAATGGCATGTGTTGCATTTTCCTGAAAGGAATGCCAGAGTTTTTGAGGCAGATAATCCGTGTGAGGTTAAAATCGCGGTATTGGTTGCGGTAATGGCACCAGGCAATAAGGTGCCAGCTAAATGCATAAAAGATTAATCCGATCGGTTCTACCTCTCTTTTGCTAACCTCTTCCTTATTGTTTTTATAATCAAGTTCGATAAGGTGTTTTTCGGCAATAGCGTGCTGAATAAGGGACAGGTATTCAAAGTTGAAACTCAATCTTTCAGGAATCTGAAGTTTGATATGCTGATTTAAAGTTTCCAGCTTTTCTTTTTGACTTGTTTTTAATACTGCTTTTACCTTGGTTAGTGCAGAAGAGTAATGCGTACGGATGGAGTTATCGGCAAAACCATTTACCAAACTTTCTACCAATAACAATGCATTTGCCTCGTCCATATTAAACGAAACAGGGGGCAAAAAATAACCTTGAACAAGGTAATAACCTTTATGCTGCTCAAAACTTACGGGTATTCCCTGCTCGCAAAGCGCTTTAACATCACGGTAAACCGTACGTATACTCATGTTAAACCTTTCTGCAATTTTCTCTGCAGTAATGTATTTTTTGGATTGGAGTAAAGTCAGGATTCCAAAAAGTCGGTCGATACGGTTCATGTTTGGTTTTTTAGGCGATGATAAAATTAAAGCTTTTTAACCAATTTTCTTATGGTACGTTATTTGTAAAAGATAAATAGATACCAATTCTAAACGATAAACCGTTATTATAATGGTTTAAGGTAATAATCTGAATTAAATGGCGGCTGTTATTCAAAAGCGTTTCTTCCGGGCAATAAAAAGTAAGGTAATTATAGGTTTTCTGTTCGCCTGTTTTGCGCTGCTATTGGCATGGGGGATCAGCAAGTTTGCCTTTACCCGGATGCTTAATACGGTGGAAGAAATTTCGGCGCCGAACGACCGTTTAAGGATTGTTAATGATCTTTCGCATAAAATTGCCAGGTTAGATCAGCTACAGCGCGATGAAGCCTTTAATAAACAAGGCACCTATAGTTTTTTGAAAGAATCACGTAAATTAAGATCCAGCCTGGATACGTTACGGAAATTGTATCGTGGTGATTCTGCCCAGCTGGCAAGGATAAAATCAATCAAAAATTTACTGTCCGACCGCGATAAACAGTTCATAAACTACCTGAAGGTAAGGGAAACGCTGGTAAATACCAAATCGTTCTCTGATGAGGTGCAGAAACTAAACGAACTGGTGGCTACCAGGACAAGGCAAACGGATAGCGCGGTTTTGACTACCGAAACCACTACCTCAACCACTACGGTTGCACCAGAGGAAGAACAAAAATCGCGTGGTTTCCTGAGCAAACTTTTTGGAAAGAAGAAATCTGACGTTTACAAAATCATTAATGAAGAATTTAAAGTTAAACGCGATACCTTAAATGCTAAGGCTGAAGACAGCATCATGAAAAGCATGACGGGTTCGTTAAAAAATATCGAACAGGAACAACGTCAGAAAAGCCAGAAGTTTTTAAAACGCGAAGCCGATTTATCAAGTGCCAGTAATGCCTTAACGGCTAAAATGCTACAGATTTTGCGTGAAGTTGAGGGCGAAGCGGTAGCGCAGGTTGATTTAAATGGCATCCAGGCTAAAGAAGTGGTTAATGATGGTATTACCCAGATTACTACCATTATTATCATTTTCTTTTTGTTGACCGTAATCCTGCTTTACCTGATCCTGGCAGATATTACCAAAAGCAATAGATACAGAAAGGCTTTGGAGCTGGCGAAAGATGAAGCTGAATATCATGGAAAGGCAAAGCAGCGGTTTCTTTCTAATATGAGCCACGAAATCAGGACGCCATTGCAATCTATTTTAGGCTATGCCGAATTGATCACTCAACAGGATGTACCCAATAAAAAAGATGTTGATGCCATTTACCAGTCTTCCATCCATTTACTTCAGATTGTGAATGAAGTATTGGATTATAACCGGATTATTTCGGGCGAATTTAGTTTCAATAACCAGGTGTTTAATATCAGAAAAGCTTTGGATGAGGTCGTATCTGTAATGCGACCACTGGCAGAACAGAAATCCCTTCAATTAAATGCAGCACTCGATCTGGCTAACCTCGAATTTGTAAAAGGTGATGCTTTTAGGTTAAAGCAGATCTTATTTAATTTGTTAGGTAATGCCGTTAAATTTACGCTGAAAGGCGAAATCCGTTTGTCTGTTTCTTATAAAAGACAAGGTGATGATCTGCATTTTCATTTCACGATAAAAGATACCGGAATTGGCTTCGAAGAGAAAGATATCCCTAAAATATTTAATGAATTTGAGCAAATAGAATCTCCGGAAAAATACATCATCAATCAGGCCGGTACCGGTTTGGGATTACCCATTGTTAAATCATTAATTGAAACGCAGGGAGGCCGGATTTATGTTAAAAGTAAGCCTGGTATAGGAACCACATTTAATATTTACATGAAATATGAAAATACATCCGAAAGGGTAAACGATGCTTTGGATTTAGAACATTACGCCATTATTAATCCCGGTTCTGTTTGGATAATTGATGATGATAAGCTGATTCTTGACTTATGCGGCATGATTTTCCAGAAAAACAAAATCCCTTTTAGAAGTTTTACCCAGGTAGCCGACATTCTTCATACCGAACCGGAACCCGATTTAAAATATGTTTTGATTGATATGCGCATGCCAGAAATGACTGGTTTCGAACTTTGTCATTTATTGAAAAAGAAACTGCCTCCTAATATTAAGTTCTATGCCATTACCGCACAGGTTTTGCCAGAAGAGCGTGAAATGGTCTTAAGTGAGGGCTTTGATGGGCTGATTATGAAACCGTTCAGGGCGGTTGATATTCTTTCTATTTTTGATAAAACGGAAATATTAGCCGAACAGCCCGAATTTGATTTTTCTTCAATTGAGAAAATGACTTTTGGCGATCAACAATTATTAGAAAAAATCCTCAACCGTTTTAAACAGGATTCTATTGACGATGCAGCCGAATTGAAAAAATATATCGCAGAGGAAGATCAGGAAAAAAGCAGGTTACTGGTTCATCGTTTGGCAGGGCGGACAGCACAGATGGGCTCTAAAACCTTAGCTAATGCATTCCGCACTTTAGAAATAGAAATTGCTGAAAATGGCTTAACAGACAAAACCAAAACTGAAGTTTTGATACAGATTAAAAAATTGGATAGTCTGATTGCTTTTATTGAGCAAATGGATTATTCGCCTGCGATTTGATAGAAATGGATAATTTTAAAAGATTTTCTTTATCCGCTAGCCACGGGGGCTTCTTTCTTTTGATAGCAAAAAAAACAAAGCTACCGGCTCGCAATTTTTTTATTAAAGTCGGTGGATAGGCTTGAACTCTACCTGCCAAAAAATTGACCATGCCGGTTTAAAAGCTCAACGAAGAAATAGTGCTTTGGCCTTACAAGGTGGGTAAGCAGAACAGAAATAGTGTTGTGTCGAAATACATTGCTCAGTCTTTTTGCTAACCTGTCTGGCCAAGACAACCGTCTTTCTTCCAAAAAAAATTGATTTGTGAAACCTTTGTATGCTTTGTGGTAAAATACCACTATTCAATCCCGTAGCGCTCCATTTTAGCATAAAGCGTTTTACGGTCGATATTTAAAATTTTTGCTGCTTTTGATTTATTGTGTCTCACTTTGATCAACGTTTCGGTAATCAATGTTTTTTCGTTCTGTTCGTTTACCGCTTTCAGGTCGGATGAATTTCCAGGTGCCGATTGTTGCTGAACGGAAATCATCATTTCATCCGGTAAGGCTTCAATCTGGGCAATATCACCTGGGCTCAATAAAACCATACGTTTAATTACATTACTAAGTTCGCGCAAATTGCCAGGCCAATCGTAACTCAATAATAATGCTTTTGCTTCAGCAGATACGCTTTTAACGTTCCGCTCTAAATCGCGATTTGATAACTGTATAAAGTGATTGATAAACAGTTCCAAATCTCCACCTCTATCGCGCAGTGGTGGTAGCTGGATTTTAAATTCATTTAAGCGATGATATAAATCTTCTCTAAATTCTCCTTGCTGCATGCTATTGGCCAGGTCATCATTTGTAGCTGTAATAATGCGAACGTTTACAGGGATTTGTTTGGTACTGCCCAAAGGCTGTATTACTCTTTCCTGCAAAGCCCTGAGTAGTTTAATCTGTACTTCGTAACTCAGGTTACCCACTTCATCCAGAAACAACGTTCCACCGTTGGCTGCTTCAAACTGGCCTTTTTTATCATTTAAGGCACCAGTAAAAGCACCCTTAACATGTCCGAATAATTCGCTGGCTGCTAAATCCTTCGATAAAGCACCACAATCTATTGCCACAAAAGGTTTATCTGCCCGCTTACTCTGTTGGTGCAGAGTTCTGGCAGCAAATTCCTTCCCGGTTCCGCTTTCACCCTGTATAATTACCGACATATCAGTAGGTGCAACCAGGTTAATGTGACCATATAATTTATCGGCAATGGCACTTTTGCCCTTAATAAAATCGCCGTTTGTTTCTTTTGGGGTAACGCTTTTTAAATCTTTTTTGGCTAAAGAATTTTTGATCACCATTAATAATTCATCAGGATTAACCGGTTTGGTGATGTAATCAAAAGCGCCTAACTGAATTGATTTTACCGCGGTACGAACATCATTAAAACTTGTCATGATGATTACCGGGATAGAAAGGCCCAAATCGCGGAGGTGGGTAAGCACTTCGAAGCCTGTACCGTCCGGAAGGCGGTAATCAATTAACAATAAGTCGAATTCGCTGTTCTCAACTTGTTTAAAAGATTGCTTTACATGGGTTACAAGGGTAACTTCATGACCGTTTTTTGTTAAAAAACCTTCAAGTAATTGAGCAAATGTTGTATCGTCTTCTAGAATCAGGATTCTCGCCATTTAACAAAAATAAGAAAAGCCGGACATAATCCGGCTTTCTTTTGTAATAGGTAGATGTAATATTTGGGTTTTTATTGTACGGGTTTACCGTCTTTATCAATTTTAACCGAACCAGTTTCTGCTTCTTTTTTAACATTGATCAAGTAGTATTCCTTTGTTCCTTCTTTAACAGACCAAGCTTCAGTTGCGGTCCATCCTTTATAAGCGTCAGATTTTAATGCTGTTGTTACCGGTTCAGGTAATTCTTCCAATTTAACCGGAGTTTTTACTGCACTATCTTGAACTGCAACAATTGCAGCGTTTTTGATTGTATTTACTTCACTTGCTTGTACTGCTGTGAATCCTGCGAATGCTAAAGTAGCGGCTAAAATGATCTTTTTCATGATATTCTGTTTTAAATATGATTGGTAACTCTCGTTACTGTTTAAATACTTATTAATTATGGAGCGCTAATTTTATATTGATTATTGAACTGGCTTACCGTCTTTATCAATTTTAAGAGAACCGGTTTCAGCTTCTTTTTTAACGTTAATTAAATAATACTCTTTAGTTCCTTCTTTAACCGACCAGGCTTCAGTGGCGGTCCAACCTTTATACGCATCAGATTTTAATGCGGTTGTTACTGGAGCAGGAAGTTCTTCCAATTTAACTGGAGTTTTCACTGCGCTATCTTGAACTGCAACAATTGCAGTAGTTTTAAAATCTTTTACTTCACTTGCTTGTACTGCTGAGAATCCTGCGAATGCTAATACTGTAGCTGCTAAAACGAATTTTTTCATGGTATATATTTTAAAATTTAATTTGTGTAACAATACTTGCTAATGTTTCATAATGATGCCAAACCAATTTTTTTATTTAAATAATTGATTTACAGTTAATTGTTATTGTGCCAAGGTTTTAATGTTGTGGAGTTTCTCTACACTTTGTGGCGAATGACTACAAGTTTTGCAGTTATTTGTTGCATACTTATAGAAGAGAAACATCGTCATGCCCAACTTAACCGGGAATTGTAATGCAAAAAGCAAAGATTTCAGCATATGATCATGCCTTTAGAGGTAACCGTAACATCAGGGGGATCAGATTTAAGTGTAATTTTGAAATAGTGATGTTTGAGAACTTCTGATTATCAGATAGAAATATGAGACAGCACAAAAAAATAAATCTCAATTTTTGAAAAAAGAAGATTTTTTTCTATCATTGCAGCCCGATTAAAAGCCTCCTTAGCTCAGCTGGTAGAGCAACTGACTTGTAATCAGTAGGTCATTGGTTCGATTCCGATAGGAGGCTCTTTTTTCTTTCCCGGTTTTCTAATTTCTTTAGGAAAAATCATAAAATCATTTCATCATCAAAATAAGCTAAGTACCGAAAAATATTTTTTTTGCTGCCCATATTGCGCTAATTTGCATCATGCTAAAATACTTTTCAGCCGATTGGATTTTTCCTGTTGCTTCTGCTCCGGTTAAAAACGGGGCTGTTGCCGTAAATCCCGATGGCGAAATTATAGAAATCTTAACTGAAGAAGAGATCATAAGGCTTGGTCTGGAGATCACAAAATATAGAGGAGCAATTGTTCCGGGTTTTATCAATACACATTGCCATTTAGAACTTTCGCACATGCTGGGGCAAATCCCTGAGCGTACCGGATTGGTCGAATTTGTGCGGAGCATTATTGCAAACAGACAGGCTAACGCAGAGCAGATTATGGAAGCCATGCATAATGCCGACCAGAAGATGTTCGAAAATGGTATTGTGGCTGTTGGCGATATTTCTAACCAGGTTTCTTCCAAAGCAGTAAAAGAAAAAAGCCAGATTCATTACCACACCTTTATAGAAGCATTAGGCTTTAACCCTGAACGTGCTGATGCCATCATGGATCATGTTAAAGGTATCAAACAAGATTTTGAACCACTGTCAGCATCTATTGTTCCACATGCACCCTATACTGTATCTCCCGAATTATTTGAATTAATCAGGGAAGAAGCCGAAAAAACCAATACTTTTATCAGTGTGCATAATCAGGAAACGGATAATGAAAATGCTTTTCTCGAAAATAAAACAGGTGGGTTTTTAGATCTGTACAAATTTTTAGGTATGGATATCTCTTTCTTTGAGCCTACAAACAAAACTTCATTACAAACCTGGCTACCTTATATTAAGGAGCAAAAAACTTTGCTGGTGCATAACACGGTTTCAGATAGAGCTGATGTTCTGTTTGCAAAGGAACACAATAGTCATTTATATTGGTGCCTCTGCCCGCAAGCTAATTTGTATATCGAAAACACTTTGCCAGATGTTAATCTCCTGATAAATGAAAAAGTGAAAATCACCTTGGGTACCGATAGTTTGGCAAGTAACCATCAGCTTAATATCCTGTCGGAAATGATCACCTTGCAGAATCACAAAAAAGTAGGCTTTGAAGCACTATTGCGTTGGGCAACAATCAATGGAGCTGAATTTTTAGCGCTTGATCAACAATTCGGAACAATAGAAGCTGGCAAAAAACCGGGATTGAATCTGATCCAGCTGTCAGCTGGTTTTATAATTGAAAGTGATCAGGTTAGAAAACTGATCTAATGCTAAAAAAAGATGAAAATAGCCATATTGGATGATTATCAGGATGCAGTTAGAAAACTTGCATGTTTTGATTTATTACAGCAGCAGGAAGTTGTTATTCTTAACAAAACCGAGAAAGACGCTAATGCTTTGGCCGAAAAAATAAAAGATGTGGAAGCGTTGGTTCTGATCAGAGAAAGGACTGTCATTACAGGTGACTTACTTTCCCGATTGCCCAATTTAAAATTGATTAGCCAGACCGGGAAAATATCCAATCATTTAGATTTAAATGCATGTTCTCAATACAAAGTAGCTGTTGCCGAGGGGGTTGGTTCACCTGTAGCTCCTGCCGAATTAACATGGATTTTACTAATGAATGTTTTAAGGCAGATTCCCAATGCTATTGAAGGAATGAAAAAAGGCAATTGGCAGGTGAATATCGGCGAAAGTGTGAATGGAAAAATCATAGGGATTTGGGGTTATGGAAAAATCGGTAAAATGATTGCAGGTTATGCAAAAGCTTTTGGTGCAAAGGTTTTGGTATGGGGAAGTGAGCAATCCAGATTGAACGCTATAAATGATGGATATGAAGCAGCCGAAAGTAAAACTGATTTTTTTAAAACTGCCGATGTTGTTTCGCTTCATCTACGCTTAAACAAAGATACCACTGGTATTGTAAAAGAGGAAGATTTAAGTTTAATGAAAACTTCGTCGGTGCTGATCAATACTTCCCGTGCAGAACTTATAGAAAAGGGAAGCCTTATTAAAGCTTTAAAAGCAGGTAGGCCAGGGTTTGCCGGTTTAGATGTTTATGAAAGCGAACCCGTTTACGATACCGGTTTTGAGTTCCTAAATATGCCAAATGTGGTTTGCACACCACACCTTGGCTATGTAGAAAAAAATAGTTATGAACTGTATTTTAGTAAAGCATTCGAAAATATCATCAATTATATTAACGGAAAGCCAACAAATATTGCTAACCCCGAAATACTTTAAGAATGAACCCAATCTGCAAATTATTTAATATAGAATATCCCATCATTCAGGCCGGAATGGTTTGGTGCAGTGGTTGGGAATTGGCTTCGGCAGTTTCCAACGCAGGCGGTTTGGGCATAATTGGCGCAGGCTCTATGTACCCGGAGGTTTTAAGAACGCACATCCAAAAATGTAAATTAGCTACCGATAAATCTTTTGGAGTTAATATTCCATTGCTCTATCCTAACATTCAGGAAATTATTGATGTAGTAATAGAAGAAGGAGTAAAGATTGTTTTTTCTTCGGCTGGTAATCCTGCAACATGGACAAGCATTTTAAAGGAAAAAGGCATCATTGTAGTTCATGTGATTGCAAATACAAAATTTGCCTTAAAAGCACAGGAAGCTGGGGTAGATGCCATTGTTGCCGAAGGTTTTGAAGCTGGCGGTCATAATGGTAGGGAAGAAACCACTACAATGTGTTTAATCCCTATGATAAAAGAGGCTGTAAAAATTCCGGTTATTGCAGCTGGTGGTATTGGGAGTGGTAAAGCCATGTTGGCTGCCTTTGCTTTAGGTGCAGATGCCGTTCAGGTAGGTTCTGCTTTTGCGGTTGCCGAAGAATCATCTGCTCACCCTGCTTTTAAAAATAAAATTATTTCGGCTACTGAAGGTGATACCAAACTGACCATGAAAAAGCTGGTTCCGGTAAGGTTATTGAAAAATGAATTTGCTGATGCCGTTTCAATAGCTGAGGCAGAAGGAGCAGATAGAAGCCGTTTAATGGAACTTTTAGGCAGGGCCAGGGCAAAATTGGGGATGTTTGAAGGCGATATGGAAAATGGTGAACTCGAAATTGGTCAGGTTTCTGCGATGCTCAAAAAAATTAAACCTGCAAGAACCATTCTTGACGAAATTTGGTCCGAATTTAAATCCGAATTACAAAGATTTAAGTACATATCTGGGGAATTAGATTTATAAACAACATTTTATATTACCAGGTCATTAACTTTACAACATTTCAACTTTACAACATCCGAACATAAGGATACACAATTGGTTTACTAACTTTGCAACGTTAAAATTTAGTATGAGCGAAAAAAATATAAAATCTTCTGAAGGGGTAAAGCATCTTAATATAATTATAACTGGTAAAGTGCAGGGCGTTGGGTTTAGGGAAACCACAAAAATTATTGCCAACCAAATGATGGTGAATGGTTTTGTAAGGAACGAAAAAGACGGGTCGGTTTACATCGAAGCAGAAGGCGAAGAAATTTTCCTCGAAGAATTCGTAAACTGGTGTCACGAAGGTCCCGACCGCTCGCGTGTAGAAAATGTAACAGTAAGCGATGGCGAAGTAAAAAACTATCGTAATTTTGAAGTCTTAAGGAAATAAATTGCTGAATTGTTGGATTGCTATATTGTTCCGGTAATGGGGCTTATCTCAATACGCAATATTCAAATCTCAATATTAAATGTCTGTATATAAAAAGTTTCTTGGGCAGACCATGATTTATGGTATCAGTACCATTTTTTCGCGGTTGTTCAATTTTATTTTAACGCCTGTTTACACGGGTGTTTTCGCCCCTGGCGTTTATGGTGTTTTTACCAAAATGTTCAGTTATGTATCCATCATCAATCCAATATTGGCATTTGGGATGGAAACCACCTTTTTCAGGTATTTAAATAAACATGAAGATCGGAAGCAGGAAGTGTACAACAATAGCTTTTTGGTAATCGCTTTTATATCAACCCTGTTTTTAATCACCGCATTAATTTTTTCCGATTATTTAGCCAGATATACTTTAGATGGAAACATCGCTGAATTGGCCGATCAAAAATCTTATGTGCATTATTTCGCATGGATTTTATTTGTGGATGCAATCAGTGTAATTCCATTCGCCAAATTAAGGGCCGATGGAAAGCCATTTAAATATAGCTTAATCAAGTTTCTTAACATCGGCACTTTTGTGGGGTTAAACCTGGTGTTCATTTACGTTATCCCATTCCTCATCAAACATGATATATTGAGCGTATGGTTTACTTCATGGTATAAGAGCCGTTGGGTGGGTTATGTATTCGTAGCCAATTTAATCGCGAGCATAGTCACGCTGCTCATGCTTATACCGCAGTTTTTAGAAATCCAGTTTAAGTTTAACAAAAGCTTATTCAACAATATGCTGGGCTACAGCTGGCCTGTTTTGGTGGCCAATTTATCGTTCATTATTAATGAAAATTTAGACAAAATTTTATTGGGGAAATACCTGCCTGAAAGCATTGCCAACCATGATGTAGGTATTTATGGAGCCGTGTGCAAATTGGCCATCTTCATTAGTATTTTTAATACAGCTTTTAGATTAGGTGCAGAACCGTTTTTCTTTAGTCATGCTAAAAATGCAAATGCAAAGCAAACCTACGCCAATATTCTGTATTACTTTGTGCTTGCTTTATCCATCCTTTTTGTAGGCTTAACAGCCAATATCGAAATCATTAAATATTTTATAAATTCGAGGTATTGGGTGGGGCTCAACGCAGTTCCATTTTTATTGTTCGGTTATGTTTGTTTAGGTATTTATATGAATCTATCGGTATGGTACCGTTTATCCGATCAAACCAGGTATGGCTTGTATATTTCTTTGGTGGGGGCCGTTTTTACCATCATCATGAACATTATCCTTATTCCTAAATTTAGTTATATGGGTTCGGCATGGGTATCGATGTTTGCCTATCTCATAATCATGGTTATTTCTTATTTACTGGGACAAAAGCATTACCCCATCCCCTATAAACTTAAAGCAATGAGTGCGTATATATTGGTTTCTATTGTGATGGTATACTTATCTTTTTGGGTTTTTAAACGTAATATTTACATCGGTAATGGCATTTTAGTGCTATTTCTCCTTGGTATTTTCTATTTTGAAAAGAATAATGTGGCGAAAATGTTAAAGAAGTAAATCAGGAGGATTAATTATCTCAAATCTAGTATCTCCAATCTCACATCTTATAAAAAATGGAAATAAAAATCATCAATACATCTGAACATCCACTTCCACAATATGAAACTGCACATGCGGCTGGTATGGATTTGCGGGCTGCGATAACCGAAGAAATAATATTAAAACCTTTGCAAAGATTATTGGTGCCAACAGGTCTGTTTATCGAACTGCCAACTGGATATGAAGCGCAAATCAGACCAAGAAGTGGCCTGGCTTATAAACATGGCATCAGCATTGTAAACTCACCTGGTACAATTGATGCCGATTACCGTGGTGAAATAAAAGTTTTATTGGTAAATTTATCAGATACAGATTTTAAGATCGTTAATGGCGATAGAATTGCCCAAATGGTAGTGGCCAAACACGAAACCGTAAACTGGCAACCGGTTACCGAACTTGGCGAAACTGTCCGCGGCGAAGGTGGTTACGGACATACGGGAAAATAATTAGGAGTTGGCAGTTTTCAATTTGGAGTAATTTTTGGATGATATGAAGTACAAAATACATTTTCTTATCGGGGCTGCTTTTTTGAGCTTCCAGGCTTTTGGTCAGGGAACGGTTACGCCAGCTACCAACCGCGACAGCAATATGGTAAAGCAGTTGTTTTTTGCCGGTCTGCGAGAGAAAATGTCCGAAAATTATGTGGTTGCCTCAACCAATTTTAATAAAATCGTCGGTTTAGACCCGAATAACCATGCCGCCTATTTCGAACTGGCAAATGCTAATCTCCGTTTAGATAAACTTAGCGAGGCTGAACAGAATATAAAACAGGCCATTAAGTTAAATGCTAACAATTTATGGTATTGGCGTTTGCTTGGCGAAGTGTATAAACGCACCAATAAAATGCCCGAACTGATTGATGTATTTAATCAGCTCATCCGCATTGATCCCGAAAATGATGCCTATTATTTTGATAAGGCCAATGCCCAGTTTTTAGCCAATCAGTTAGATGCTGCTAAAAAAACTTATGATGAAGTCCAGGTTAAATTTGGCGATTCAAGAGATCTGACAAATGCCAGAAAACGCTTTCAGGCAAATGGAAGTGCCACCGAAAGTGATATTGTTAAATTATTGGAGGGCAACCAGGCCGACGTAAAAAATTATTTATATGCTGCTGGTTTGCTTTTACAAAAGGGAAATGATCCAGAAGCATTAAAAGTGCTGGTTAAAGCCCAACAGTTGGAACCCAATAATTTTGAGGTCAATCTTGCACTCGCAGATATTTACCGCAGGCAGAAGAACGATGAAGCAGCTTTTGCTTCATTAAAGCTTGCTTTTGAGAGTGCCGAAATGCCTCTGAGTGAAAAAGTTAAAATCATAGCAGCCCTATTCCCGAAACTGAACCAGCCCATTGTGGCCAAAAATGTAACCGAATTGAGTAAATTGGTTGCTGAAAAAAATCCGGGCGATGCCAAAGCTTTAGCGCTTTACGGCGATGTACTTTATCAGCAGAATAACCTAAAAGAAGCCTTAGCCCAATACCAGGCAGCATTAAAACTGAACGAACAGGTTTATGTGGTTTGGGAGCAGGTTATCAATATCCAAACCTTACTGGGGCATTATGATGAAGCTATAAATGTGGGGGATGAAGCGCTAACCATTTATCCGAATCAAGCCAGTTTATACTATTATGTGGCTTACGCGCAGTATAAAACGGGTAAATACGAGCCTGCACTCGGCAATTTAAAAACTTCGCTACAATTAGACGTAGAGAATAAGAGTTTACAGGCACAGATTTATGCCCTTCAGGGTGATATTTACATCAACCAGAATAATTTTTCAGCAGCAAAAACGGCTTTCGAAAAAGCCATTTCATTAGAGCCCGATAATTACCTCATCATGAATAATTATGCCTATTATTTAGCGTTAAAGAATGATGATTTAGCAAAAGCCGCAAAATATGCAGAAACAGCGGCCAATGGAATGCCAAACAACCCTTCTGTTATTGATACTTATGCCTTTATCCTTTTTAAACAGCAGAAATACGATCTGGCAAAAACATGGATAGAAAAGGCATTGCAAAACAATAGCAATAAAAATGGTGTTTACTTGGAGCGCTATGGAGATATACTTTTTATGAAAGGTGAAAAGAATGAGGCAGTTATTCAATGGCAAAAAGCAAAAGAAGCCGGAAACGGATCAGAAGTTTTAATTAAAAAGATAAATGAAAAGAAGTATTTTAAATAGCGTGTTCCTTTTGGGAGCGGTAGTTTTTGTTTCGGCATGTAAGCCTAAAAAAGAAATTGTGGTGGCTCCTCCTACTAAAACGGAAACTAAAACCGACAATTCTAAGGCTGAAACCCTAACGCTGTTAAATAGTAAACAACTTAAATTTAATACCCTTTCTTTAAAAGCCAAAGCAACTTTAGATATTGGTGGCGATGCCAACGATGTAACCATGAATTTCAAAATGAAAGACAAGGAAACCATTTGGGTAAGCATTACTGCTTTGGGTGGAATGGCTGAGGTTGCCAGGGCTTTGATTACACCTGATAGCATTAAAATCATGAACAGAATAAAAAGCGAATACCTAAAAAAGCCTTTCAGCTATGTTTACAATTTCACCAATAAACAGGTTAACTTTAATACTTTGCAGGCCATTTTAACTGGTAATGCCATGGGCGAATTTTTAACAGAAAAATCAGATGTTAAACTAGAAAATGGTGTTTGGGTAGTTTCGGGCAGTAAAGCAGAACTGGATTATAAATTGCTTTTTAATACTTTGTTCAAGGTCGCTGAAACCAATTTGAATGATGTGAAAAATGGTCAGGCGTTGAAAGTGACCTATACTGATTACCAAAAACTAAATGAATCTTTATTCCCAAGTGCTTTGCAGATCAATACACTGTCTAAAGCCAAAAAGATAAACATCGACTTGCAATTTGTAAAAATTGATGGCAATGTTCCGGTCGATTTTCCGTTTACTGTACCAAAGAGGTTTAAGGTTATAAACTAAACTTAAGAATTACATTTAATTACGATCATAAAGGGTTTGCCAGGGTTAACTACTGCTTAAGTAGCTAACCTTTGGCAAACTTTGTTTTATGTGAAGATTAGGTGAAGACGGTTCTGTAATAAGTAATTATGACTTTAGTATCTCGATTTTAATACTTTTTACTATAAAATTTTTATACTTTTGGCTTAATGAAGCTACAAAAACTCCTATTTATCCTTTTTTTAAGCGTGTTAACCCTTTCGGCGGTTGCACAAACTGAAAGTCAGCTCAGAAGGAAAAAAGAAGCTATACAACGTGAAATCGAACAGCTTCAAAAGAATTTGAATAAAACTGCCAGTGGTAAAAAGCTTACCTTACAGCAGATTAATACCATAAACGCCCAGATCAGGTTGCGCCAGGATAAAATTGGAACAATCAACTCTGAAATTAAAAATCTGGATAACCAAATCTCTCAGAACACAAATACCGTACATACGTTGCAAGGTCAGTTGGGCGATCTTAAAAAAGAGTACGCAGGCATGATCCGTTTTGCACAGCGGAACAGGAACTCGTACGATAAAATGATGTTTATTTTCGCCTCAAAAGATTTTAACCAGGCTTATAAAAGGATCAAATATTTACAACAGTTTAGCCAGTACAGAAAAAAACAGGCTGGTTATATCGAAAATACACAGCAAGACCTAAACGGGAAGATCAAAGTGCTGGATAAAACACTCCGCGAAAAAAGCGACCTGTTAAAAGAGCAGGAAAGGGAACGTGAGCGTTTAGGTAAAGACAAAAGTGAACAGTCTGTAGTGTTAAATAAGTTGAGTAAAGATGAAAAGCAGTTTAAGCAGGACATTAATACCCGGAAAAAACAACAGGCGCAGATAGATAGGGCCATTACCGCAGCCATCCAAAGGGCAATTGAAGAAGCCAGAAGAAAAGCAGCAGAAGAGGCCAGAAGAAAGGCAGCAGAAGAAGCAAGGATTGCTGCGGCAAAAGCCAAAGCAGAAAATAAACCTGCTCCTGCTACCCCAACTGCACCAGCGGCGAAAGCAAAATCGACAGGGGAATTGTTAACCGCCACACCAGAAGCAGCAAGGTTATCTGCAGGCTTTGAAAATAACAGGGGAAGGTTACCTTGGCCGGTTGCTACAGGTACCATAACCGAAACTTATGGCAGGCATATGGTAGATCAGGCACCGTATACAAATGACGGTGTTGATATCACCACAAATGATGGCGCAACGGTTAGAGCGGTATTTGCAGGTAAGGTTGTTATGGTACAAAATATTATGGGTAGAACTGCTGTAGTAATTAACCATGGCGAATACTTTACGGTTTATCAAAACTTAAGGTCAGTTACCGTGAGCGTAGGTAATTCTGTTGATACCAAACAGGCCATTGGAGTGGTTGCCAATACAGGTGATGACGCTATTTTAAAATTCCAGATTAGAAGAGGTCAAGGAACTTTAAATCCTGAAGCCTGGATTAGTAAATAGAATAGTTTTTAAAATGTTTATATTTGTATAAATTATATTAGTGATGTATCAAGGCACGTTATTAGAGTTTTTAAACATGGGTGGATCGGAGATCGTACTCATTTTAGTGGTAGTCTTATTATTGTTCGGTGGTAAAAAACTGCCTGAGCTTGCAAGAGGACTTGGAAAAGGAATCAGAGAGTTTAAAGATGCATCTGAGGGAGTGAAGCGTGAAATCCACAGGAATATTAATGCCATGGATTTAGATAAAGAAGAAGCGGAAGAAGCAGCGGTAAACCATAGTGAACGTCACCATCCAACAGAAGAAACCCCTGTTGACGAAAAGGTTGCGGTTAGTGTACCTCACACTAATACAAGCACCCCAATTGACGAAAAAATTGTAGCAGACAATCATAAAGTTTAAACAAAAAAGTTATGTTAAATACAACAATAGCAGCAATGCTTGGAACACCAGAAATTATCATTATCGCGGTAGTGGTTTTGTTATTATTTGGTGGTAAAAAAATTCCTGAACTAATGAGAGGTTTAGGTAAAGGCGTTAAAGAATTTAAAGATGGAAAAGATGGTGTTGATGGAGATCAGGTAGATCCATCTAACCGTGATAAAACCGTTTAATTGCAATAATTTTAGTTTTGAAGAAATACAGCGCTCTAAAAGAGATTCAGGCACTCATTTCGCAAAAGCAATTAACTTTACCCGATTTATTGGCTTATTATATTAAGCAAATTAAAGATAAAGAACACCTCAATGCATTTAACGAGGTGTTTTTTTATTCGGCCGAAGTTCAGGCAAAAGCGATACAGCAAAAAATAGAAGAAGGTACTGCAGGTAAACTTGCAGGTATGGTAATTGGCATTAAAGACAATATTTGTTATGAAGGCCATATTGTTACCGCATCTTCAAAAATGCTCGAAGGCTTTGTATCTCCATATTCATCAACTGTTGTTGAACGTTTGTTACAGGAAGATGCCATCATTATCGGCCGTTTAAACTGTGATGAGTTTGCTATGGGCGGCTCTAACGAAACTTCTTACTATGGGGCTGTTAAAAATGCAGCAAATCCCGATCTGGTTCCAGGTGGATCTTCTGGTGGTTCGGCTGTAGCCGTTCAGGCCGATATGTGTTTAGCTGCCCTTGGTACCGATACAGGTGGCTCGGTGAGGCAGCCAGCGGCTTTTTGTGGACAGATTGGTTTAAAACCTACATATGGCCGAATTTCGAGGTATGGTGTAATTGCTTATGCCTCATCATTTGATCAGGTTGGACCGATTACCTCTTCAGTTGAAGATGCGGCTCTGCTTTTGCAGGTTCTGGCTGGTACCGACGAACATGATTCAACTGTTTCTCCTTTAGCCGTTCCCGATTACCCTGCGCGTTTAGGCGAACACAAAAAACAGAAAATAGCAGTTTTAAAAGAAACGATTGAGAGCGATGCCCTGGATCCGGAGATTAAATCGGCTATTTTAGCTTCAATTGAAAAGTTAAAGTCGGATGGACACACGGTCGAATATGTTTCTTTCGACCTGTTGGATTACCTGGTTCCGGCTTATTATATCTTAACAACGGCCGAAGCCTCTTCAAACCTTTCGCGTTACGATGGTGTGCATTACGGGCACCGCAATACCGAAGCAAAATCGTTAAACGAATTATATAAATTATCCCGTGCTGAAGGTTTTGGTGAAGAAGTAAAACGCCGTATCCTTTTAGGTACTTTTGTTTTAAGTGCCGGATATTACGATGCTTATTATCAAAAAGCACAGCAGGTGCGTCGCCTGATCAGGGAGAAAATGGATGCTTTATTTCAGGATTATGATTTAATTCTTTCTCCTGTGGCACCAACAGCAGCATTTAAAATCGGCGATAACGTACAGGATGCACTGGTGATGTACATGGCCGATATTTTTACCGTGCTGCCGTCGTTGAGCGGAAATCCGGCTATTGCTTTGCCTTTGGGCAATAATGAAGCTGGTTTACCGTTAAGTATTCAATTTACAGCCAAACATTTTGAGGAAGATAAGCTTTTAGCTTTTTCTCAGGCATTTTTATCATAGTTTTATCGTCATTGTAAAATACGGAACAATCTTAACGCATCATCGCATTAAATTGAAGTATGGCAGTGGCATTTCATGAGTCGTTTCCCGGATATAATCTGGGAATTATTTATGCCCGGTTCGTTTATTTACGGAAGGGGTGATCTAAGGTTTGTTGATTTTTACATACCACGGCGAATGAAAGTTTAACCAATAGCCCATGATTAAAAAATTACTTTTTGCTTCAATTTGTGCTTGCTTAGGATACATTTCTTCCGCTTCCGCGCAACAAACCCTTAAACTCGATAGTCTTCCGAAGGTACACAACAACATTTTTATCAATACTGATACCGTAGCCGTACCCGTTGTTTCTGAAAACCCTTTAACCATGGGGCAGAACTTTATCTATAAACTCAGGCTCGATTCTATCGCTAAAGCCGTTCCGCTTCCTTATAATGAATATGTGCAGCAGTATATCGATATCTATGCCAAGCGTAAGGATATGTTCGGAAAAATGATCGGCTTATCAAGTTACTACTTCCCGATTTTTGATAAAGCGTTAAAAGACTATAACATTCCACAGGAAATAAAATATTTAACCATTGTAGAGTCACAGATGAATCCCCATGCCATTTCGCGTGTAGGCGCAACGGGTATCTGGCAGTTTATGTTCGGCACAGGAAAAGCCTATGGTCTAAAAATGGACAATTTTGTTGATGAACGTAAAGATCCGATCCAGGCCAGTTATGCTGCTGCGGCTTATTTTAGAGATGCTTTTGAAGAACTAGGCGATTGGCTGCTGGCTATTGCAGCTTATAATTGTGGAAAAGGCAATGTAAAACGGGCAATAGATAAAGCAGGATCGAGAGACTTTTGGGTAATCAGACAGTTTTTACCTAAAGAAACCAGAAATTATGTACCGGCATTTATTGCGGCTGTTTATGTGATGAACTACTCAGGCAAACACCAGATTACTGCACAGGCTTCAAACATGTTCCTGAAAACCGATACCGTTCAAACCACTCGTTTTGTGTCGTTGGCAACTCTGGCCAAAGTGCTTAATGTTGAAGAAGAAGCCATGATGGCCTTAAATCCGTCCTATAAGAAGAAGATTGTAAATGGTACTGATGATGAACCCAAGCGGATCGTAATGCCAAAACTGAGGGATATCGATTATGCAGGTATTTATGATGTGCTGAACAATCAGGAAGTTGATGTAAGCATGAAAGTAGTAGAGGCCAGCACCGATGATGTAAGGGATTTAAGAAAGAAAAAAGTAAAAGCCATAGCTACATCTTCTGTAGTTTACCATAAAGTTACCGCCGGGCAGAATTTAACTGCAGTTGCCGATAAATACGGTGTAGAGGTTCAGGATCTGCGGGTTTGGAACGGCCTGAAAAGCAAAACCATTGTACCTGGGCAAAAGCTGAAAATTTATGCCAAAAACCGTACAGCTTTAAAAGCACCATCATCATTCTTAAGTTATAAAGTTAAAACCGGCGATACCTTATCAGATATTGCTGAAAAGTTTGACGGTGCAACCGTTCAGAGCATTAGGAGGGATAACCGTTTATCAAAAGCAGGTTTACAGGTAGGAATGATTCTTAAAATTAGTAAGGGGTAAAACTTTCTATTGTATTATTGTCAGTCTGAGCTTGTCGAAGACCTTTTTATCCATAGAAAATAACATTTGTCCTTCTACCAAGCTATCCATGATGGATTTCTTTAGTGCTGTCGTCATCTCGACAGTAGCAGAGAGATCTGTGAATAACGTTAAGGAAATTTCTCTCCCAATTTAACATCCGAGCTACGCTTCAGTCCCTTACATCTCATTTAACTTTTTTTGAAAGGTATTTTATTTTAAGCCTCATAAAAAGAATTGTACCTTTGCACGGTCACTAATAAGTTACTTAATGAGTAATACGAATAGAAAGCAAGATGCGTTGGATTACCACTCGCAAGGCCGTCCGGGAAAGATACAAGTAGTACCCACCAAACCCACAACATCGCAAAGGGATTTAACCCTCGCATACTCTCCAGGAGTTGCTGAGCCTTGTTTAAAAATAGCAAACAATAAAGAAGATGTTTATAAATATACCGCAAAAGGTAATTTAGTTGCTGTAATTAGTAATGGAACGGCTGTTTTAGGCTTGGGTAACATCGGTCCCGAGGCTGGTAAGCCCGTAATGGAAGGCAAAGGCCTTTTATTTAAAATATTTTCTGATATCGATGTATTCGATTTAGAACTGGATACTGAAAATGTAGACGATTTTGTAAAGATCGTTAAAGCATTGGAGCCAACTTTTGGGGGGATTAACCTCGAAGATATCAAAGCTCCCGAGTGTTTCGAGATTGAGCGTCGTTTAAAACAGGAAATGAATATCCCTGTAATGCACGATGATCAGCACGGAACAGCCATTATCTCTGGCGCAGCCTTATTAAATGCCTGCGAAATACAGAAAAAGAAAATAGATAAAATTCAGGTGGTGGTAAGCGGTGCTGGTGCTGCGGCTGTTTCCTGTTCTAAAATGTACCTCAGCTTGGGGGTTAAAAAAGAGAATTTGGTAATGTTCGATATCAACGGTTTAATTGATATCCACCGTACCGATCTGGATGATATCCGGATGAGCTTTGCAACCACCAGAAAAGATATTGCCAATATTGGAGAAGCGATGAAAGGTGCCGATGTTTTCATCGGACTTTCTGCTGCAAACGTAATTTCGCCGGAAATGCTGGTAGGTATGGCCAAAAACCCGATTGTTTTTGCCATGGCCAATCCAAATCCCGAAATAGCCTACGAGCTGGCCATTAAAACCCGTAAAGATCTCATCATGGCTACCGGCCGTTCTGATTATCCCAACCAGGTGAACAATGTTTTGGGTTTCCCTTATATTTTCCGTGGAGCATTAGATGTTAGGGCAACCAGCATTAATGAAGCGATGAAAATTGCTGCGGTTAAAGCCATTGCCGAACTGGCAAAAAAATCGGTTCCTGAAGCCGTTAACTTAGCTTACAATGCCCGTAACCTTAAATTTGGCAAAGATTACATCATTCCAAAACCTGTTGATTTCAGGTTAATTACCGAAGTTTCCACTGCTGTGGCAAAAGCAGCCATAGAAAGTGGCGTGGCCAGAAAAATCATTACCGATTGGGATGCCTACAACGAAGAATTGAGAAAACGTTTAGGTTTGGATGATGCCATCATGAGGGCGGTAACCACCAAAGCTAAAATGGATCCTAAGCGTGTGGTATTTGCCGAGGCTGATAATTATAAAATCTTAAAAGCAGCCCAGATTGTAAAAGATGAGAATATTGCTATTCCGATCCTTTTAGGTAATAGAGAAAAAATCCAGGCCATTATTGATGAGCATGCGTTAGAACTGGAAGGTGTAGAGATTATTGATCAGATGCAGAATCCGGATAAAACCAAACAATATGCCGAAGCACTTTTCAAAAAACGTCAGCGTAAAGGAGTTTCTTCTATGCGTGATGCAACTAAATTGTTGAGAGACCGTAACTATTACGGTGCATCAATGGTCGAGTTTGGCGAGGCTGATGCGATGATTTCGGGCTTAACAAAAAACTATGGTGCAACTATTAAACCAGCCTTACAGGTAATTGGTGTAAAACCGGGCGTAAAACGTGTTGCCGGTATGTACATGATGATGACCAAAAAAGGTCCGGTTTTCTTTGGCGATACCACGGTAAACGTTGATCCAACTGCAGAAGAACTGGTTGACATTACTTTATTGATCGATAAATCGGTAAAACAGTTTAACATCAAACCACGTATTGCGCTGTTATCGTATTCAAACTTTGGCTCGAACGATGGCGTAACCCCAAATAAAGTAAGGGAAACCGTTAATCTGCTTCATAAAAACCACCCGGAAATTGTGGTAGATGGCGAAATGCAGGGAAATTTTGCCATTAATAACGAGTTGTTAAAAGATAACTTTCCTTTTAGTACATTAGCTGATGCTCCGGCCAATACTTTGGTGTTCCCAAATCTTGAGTCAGGGAACATTGCATATAAATTGTTACAAGAGCTTGGTGGTGCAGAAGCAGTTGGCCCGATCCTTTTAGGACTGAATAAACCTGTTCATATTGTTCAATTAGGCAGTTCGGTGCGCGAAATTGTAAATATGGTTACCATTGCTGTTGTAGATGTTCAGGCAAAAGAAGAAATTGAAACTTCGAAACGAAAAGGTATATTTGGGAAAACAACTAAAAAGTAGAATTGCATGTACGCCTATATTGATGGTAAATTGACATTCAAAAACCCAGCTTACGTTGTGGTTGAAGCCGGAGGTATAGGCTATCATATTAACATTTCTTTACATACATACAGTGCTTTGGGCGATGCAGAAAGGTGTAAACTCTACACCTGGCTGCATGTAAAAGAAGATGCACATACATTATACGGCTTCGCTGATGAGGGCGAACGCCGTTTATTTTTACATTTAATATCGGTATCGGGTATTGGACCAAATACAGGGAGAATGATTTTATCATCCATCACACCTGTAGAAATCCAGACTGCAATTGTTAAAGCAGATTTGCCTCTTATTCAAAGAATTAAGGGGCTCGGTGCGAAAACTGCACAACGCCTGGTTTTAGAATTACAGGATAAACTGAAAAAAGAAGGGGTAGATTCGTTAATTTCTATGCCTCAACACAATACTGTTAAAGATGAAGCGTTATCTGCATTGGTAATGCTCGGATTCGCCAAACAAACCGCCGAAAAAACTATAGACCAGATATTAAAAGTGACAGAGGGAACACTTTCGGTAGAGCAACTAATTAAACAAGCTTTAAAAACCTTATAGACAAAACTGCCTTTGAAGAGAATATCTACATTTCTGTTTCTCATCCCACTTTTCTTAATTGCTTCTCAAAACACTTTTTCCCAAGTTGTTCCAAGCAAAGCGGATACCATTACGCCAAAAAATAACTTCGGTCTCAAAGAAAAAGAGCGCCTGGGGCTTAGTCCTGCCGTTAATCCCTTTTATCCGGCCCCAAATAACTTAAGGCGCGTTGTAGAATACGATGCCAAGAACAAACGTTATGTGGTTAAAGAAATTATTGGCGATCGGTTCGTTTTAAATACCCAATATTTAACGATTGATGAATACCAACGGCTGGTAAACAGTGAGATAAAACGTGGCAATTGGCGCAGCATTTCAAATGCTGAGGTAAGCGATTACCGCAGCACAGGTATTATCCCTCAGATCCAGGTAAACAGTAAAGCTTTCGAAAAATTATTTGGCGGAACCACCATCGATATCCAGCCGCGTGGAGAAGCTGAACTTACTTTTTTAGGCCGGATAAATAAAAATGAAAACCCGCTTTTTAACGAAAGACAAAGGGTGCAAACCAATTTCGACTTTAACCAAAGGATCCAGATGGACCTTGTTGGAAATATCGGAACAAAATTAAAGATTAAAAGTAATTACAATACTGAGGCACAGTTCGATTTTGAGAATCAGATCAAGCTCGATTATACCGGTGGAGCAGATGATATTATTCAGAAAATTGAAGCAGGTAACGTAAGTTTACCTTTAAATACTTCGTTAATTACCGGAACACAGGCGTTATTCGGTATAAAAACACAGTTAAAATTTGGCCGATTAAATGTAACGAGTGTTTATACCCAGCAAAAATCACAATCAAGAGAAATTAAGATTACCAATGGTGCACAGCAAAATACCACAACGGTAAATATTGATAGTTACGAGGCAAATAAACACTATTTCTTATCACAATATTTCAGGAACAACTACAATAAAAACCTGGCTAACGCACCAATTATTACTTCTCCGATCCAGATTACCAAAATAGAGGTATGGATTACCAACAAGGCCGGCAACACTACCGATTCAAGAGATGTATTAGGCTTAATGGATTTGGGAGAAAATGTTCCTTTTAACAATCTTTTGCTTACAGGAGGAACTTCGGGCCTGCCTGCCGGAACTACGGCAACTGGCTTTGCACAGCAATCGAATAACTTAATCGCACAGTTAAATGCTTATCAGGGAGGGGCCGTAAGACAGACCAATTCTAATGCTGTTCTTTCTTTCTTCCAAACAACCCCTGTTAACACCAGCAATACCGATAACTTTGCCAAACTGATCTACGCCAGAAAATTAACTGAGCGTGAGTTTACCTTTCAGCCACAACTGGGGTATTTATCATTAAATAACCCCTTAAATGCCGATGAAGTTTTGGCCGTGGCTTACCGTTATACTTATAACGGTGTAGAGTACCAGGTGGGTGAGTTTTCTACTGATATCTCTTTTGATGCTGCAAATCCGAAAGTACTTTATGCCAAATTATTAAAGAACGAAACCACCAAAATTCAACTGCCTACCTGGGATTTGATGATGAAAAACATCTACTCTATCGGTGGGTATCAGATCAGCAGTCAGAATTTTAAACTCGATATTTACCGCATCGATAACGAAACCGGTGTAGATAACCCGGTAATGACGGAAGGACAAAATACGGCAAACAAACAATGGATTGCCCTGACCGAGTTTGACCGTTTAAACCAGCAAAATGAACGTAGACCAGATGGAGTTTTCGATTTCGTGGCAGCAAACAATGCTTTTGGTTCTTATTCTACAGCAAGCAACTCCAACCAGGCCAGTTTATTTGGTACGGGCAGTAACGGACAGACTTCATTAATTACCAATACAAATTCGGGCTATATTACCATTGATCCTGCAAATGGAAGGATCATTTTTCCGGTGATTGAACCTTTTGGTAAAGATTTAGCGGCAAGGTTTTTACCCAGCGAACAGAACCTGATTAATAAATATACTTTTACTGCACTTTACGATTCAACGCAGACTATTGCCAAGCAATTGTTCCAGAACCAGAACAGGTATGTAATTAAGGTAAATTACCAATCTGATATTTCTTCTGAATTTAGCTTAAACGCCATCAATGTTCCCGAAGGATCGGTAAAGGTTTTTGCCGGAACGATGCCTTTAACCGAAGGTGTAGATTTTACAGTCGATTATCAGGGTGGCCGGGTAAGTATCATTAACCAGGCGCTTTTAATTTCTGGTCAGCCGATTAGGATTACCACCGAGAATAACGAACTTTTTGGCCTGCAGCAACGCTCACTTTTCGGTACCCGTTTAGATTATCGCGTAAACAATAAGCTAAACCTGGGGGGTACCATCATGAACCTCACCGAAAAACCACTCACCCAAAAGGTAAACATCGGTGAAGAACCCATTTCGAATACCATCTGGGGAGCAGATATTAATTATAGCTCACCATCAAGATTTTTAACAAAACTGGTGGATAAACTTCCGTTCATTTCAACTAAAGCGCCATCAAGCGTAACTTTTTATGGAGAGTTTGCACAATTGATCCCCGGTCACCCAAGGGCGCTCAATTTTGCCGGAAGCAAAAACGGGGTAAGTTATTTAGATGATTTCGAGGCATCAAGATCGGTGATCGATTTAAAAAGCGCTATCGCCTGGCAGCTATCGGGTACGCCGCAACTTTTCAGCGAATCGAATAAATCCAACGATTTATCTTATGGCTACAACCGTGCAAGGATTGCCTTTTATAACATCGACCCTACTTTTTATAATTCAGCTGCATCAACCACTCCTGCCAATATCAGAAACAACAGGAACGAACTTTCTAACCACTATGTAAGGGAAGTAATTGAGCAGGAGGTTTTTCCTTTTAAAGAAACGGCAACCGGACAGGCTTTAAATATTACCACCCTTGATGTGGCCTATTACCCAACGGTTAGGGGGCCATATAACTTCCGTACTACCGATTTTAGACCTGATGGATCGTTACTACAACCTAGAAATAACTGGGGTGGTTTTCAGCGGAAAATAGAAACCAACGATTTCGAAGCCTTAAACGTTGGCTTTATCGAACTTTGGGTAATGGATCCTTTTATCTATAAACCGAATTCTGCCGGTGGTGATATGTATTTCAACTTAGGAAATATCTCCGAAGATATCCTTAAGGATGGCAGAAAATCATTGGAAAATGGTTTGCCCGCTACAAACGATCCTGGTAAATATGATGAAACGGTTTGGGGCCGTGTACCAAAATTGCAACCCGTTGTTCAGGCTTTTGATAACAATCCTGATTCGCGCCGTGCACAGGATGTGGGTTTAGATGGACTATCGGATGCAGATGAAAAAATAAAATTTGCTACGGCAATCACTCAGATCAAATCGCAATTAAATGCTACTGCTGCTACAGCACTTGATGCCGATCCATCATCAGATAACTATGCTTATTTCAGAGGCCCGGCTTTAGATCAGATCAATGCCGGTATCCTTAAACGTTACGAAAAATATAACGGAACAGAAGGGAACTCTAAAACTTCGCAACAATCACAGGCAGAATTAGGACTTGAAAATTCGGCTTCTACTTCATTGCCTGATGGAGAGGATATCAACCGCGATAACAACATGACCCAAAGCGATGAATACTTTCAATATAAAGTTTCTATCCGCCCGGGCGATTTAAATGTTGGACAAAATTTTATTACCGATAAAGTAACTTCGCAGGTAAAACTGGCCAACGGAAATACACAGGCTGTTACCTGGTATCAGTTCAGGATTCCAATTGGCCAATATCAGGATAAGGTAGGTGGTATCCAGGATTTCAAATCGATCCGTTTTTTCAGGATGTTTATGACCAATTTCGCCGATACTGCGGTGTTGCGTTTTGCAAAACTTCAATTGATCCGTGGCGAATGGAGAGAATATAACGCGTCTAACGTTGCCGCTCAGGTAATTGTTGATCCATCTTTACCGGCTTTAACGCCTGATAATTCTACCATTGAAGTATCAACCGTAAATATCGAAGAAAACGGAAAACGTTCGCCAATTCCTTATGTTACCCCTCCGGGTATTTTGCGTGAGCGTGATTACAGTAACTACCGCGGAGATACCAGGTTAAATGAGCAATCTTTATCCGTTACTGTTAAATCTTTAAGAGATGGTTACGGTAGGGCCGCATTTAAAACTGCCTATAGCGATTTTAGATCTTACAAGCATTTAGAAATGTTTGTGCACGCAGAGGCGGTTAATAACCAGCTTTTAAATGATAACGATGTTTCTGCTTTCTTAAGGATTGGAACAGATAACCAGGATAACTATTACGAATATGTAATGCCTTTAAAGGTTACCAATCCGGGAACCAGTGATCCTGATGCCATTTGGCCGGAAGCGAATAGAATGGATATCGATTTAACGCTTTTCCAAAATGCTAAGCTTGCCCGTAATGTGGCCAAATTGGCTAATGGCCAGCCTTGGCCTACCAATGTTCCTTTTACCTATACAGATGGTGCAAGAACAATTGTGGTAAAAGGACAACCCGATATGAGTAAGGTGAGGGTTTATATGGTGGGTATTAAAAACCCATTACGTGCCGCCACTGATGATGGTATCCGTGATGACGGTCAGGATAAAAGCGCTTTGGTTTGGTTTAACGAATTAAGGTTAACCGAATTTGATGAAAAAGGTGGCTGGGCCGCAACAGGAAGATTAAATTTAAAGCTGGCAGATTTTGCCGATGTAAATATTTCAGGCAGTAAATCTACCGTTGGTTTTGGTTCTATCGATTCGAAAGTGAGCGAAAGAAACCGTGCCGATAATGTTTTGCTGGATATTTCTTCGGCTATGGAATTAGGTAAATTCCTGCCACAAAAATCAGGTGTAAAAATCCCGATGTTTGTGAGTTATTCAAAACAGGTTTCTACGCCACAATACAACCCAAGAACACCAGATATCGAGCTGAAAAATGCTTTAGACCAATCAACCAAAGCGCAAAAAGATTCAATCTTAAATTTTGCACAGGATTATACGGTTAGAAGAGGGATCAACTTTACCAATGTAAGGAAAGACCGTGTGAACACGAGTAAACCGGTCCACCTTTGGGATATTGAAAACTTTGCGGCAAGTTATGCTTACACCCAGTATAATCACCGCGATTTTATCAATCAAAGCAGTATCCAGAATACTTATCGGGCATCTTTACAGTACAGTTATTCTAAAGAAGCCAAAACAATAGCACCTTTCGAGAAGATCATCAAATCGAATATGCTTGCTTTATTAAGGGATTTTAACTTTAGTATTTTTCCAAGTGCCATTAACTTCAGGATCGATGTAGACCGTTTGTATTCAGAAAACACGTTAAGAAACAACGACCCGAATAATACCATTAGCCTTTATCGGAACGGTTATGGTACTACCTTTAACAAGAACTTTACCATGAGCCGCGTTTATGGTATTGCCTGGAACCTTACCCGCTCATTACAGTTAGATTTTAATGCCACCAACTATTCGATTATTGATGAACCGGATGGAAGAATTGAAGGATTAAAACGCGATACCGTTTGGCAGAATTTAAAACGTTTGGGCCGTACTACCGATTATAACCACAATTTAAATGTAACCTATAACCTGCCTATCGATAAAATTCCGGGTTTAAATTGGGTTACGGTTAAAACACGTTACGGTACCAATTTTAACTGGCAAACAGAGCCGCTTTCTACACTGCGCGATCCTAATATTAACTTAGGTAACACCGTGCAGAACAGCAGAACAATCCAGGTAAACCCAACATTAAATCTAACCACTTTATACAATAAGTTTGGTTTTATCCGGAATACGGGCAACGATCAGGATGGCAGTAAGGCGAAGAAATTCTTCATTAATATATTAACGAGTTTGAAAAACGTTAATGCCAGCTATGTGCAAACAAAAGGTATTTTCTTGCCGGGTTACCTGCCAACCACCAAATATTTTGGTATTGATAATGCAACAGGTGCCCCGGGTTTGGGCTTTGCTTTCGGTAGTCAGCGCGATATACGCGAAATGGCACTAAACAATGGCTGGTTAACTACTGATACCCTGCAGAACCAATTGTATGTAAATACGCTAAGAGAAGATTTTCAGCTTACAGGGCAAATAGAGCCGTTTAAAGATCTACGGATTACCTTAAAGGCCAATAAAGCGCAGACAAGAAATTTCTCCACCAATTTTAGGTATGTGGCAAGTGTATCATCTTTCGAGAATTTAAGTGCTATCACTACCGGTGATTATAGCATTTCATACATTGCCATCGGTACTGCTTTTAAGGAGAAAAACTCGAGTACTGTTTCGAGCCTGTTTAACCAGTTTATGGCCAATAGGATTATTATTTCGAGAAGATTGGGCGCTCAAAATCCCAACTCATCAGGCCTTAATGGAGGTTATGCAGATGGTTACAGCAAAGAAAGTCAGGATGTAATTATTTCTGCTTTTATGGCGGCCTATTCAGGGAAAGATGCAAGCAAATCAAAAATGAATGCCTTCCCTAAAATACCGCTTCCAAACTGGAATTTAACTTATAGCGGCTTAACAAGTATCCCTTTTATTGCCGATAAATTCTCATCTGTTGATATCAGGCATGGTTACCGTTCTGCCTACAATATCAATGGCTTTAACTCATTATTACGCTATCAGGAAACTAACGGCGCTTCTAGCAGCAGGGACGTAAACAATAACTTCCTGCCAGAATATCAGTTTGCGCAGGTAACCGTTTCAGAGTATTTTGCACCTTTAGTAGGTGTAGATACGAGGTTCAAAAATAACCTTACCGCTTCTTTCGAATTAAACCGTTCGAGGTTATTGGGTTTGAGTTTATCAAACAGTCAATTGGCGCAGTTATCAGAAAATAATATGGTTTTAGGTTTGGGCTACCGCACCAATAAATTCCGTTTTCCTTTTGGATGGTTTAAAAGCCTGAAAATGGATAATAACATGGACTTTAAATTGGATGTGGCCATCCGTGATAACAAAACAGTTATTTACCGCGCAGATATTACTGAAGCTGAAGTTTCCTCAGGTGCAAAAAACATTAGTTTAAGACCAAGTGTTGATTATGTGTTAAACCAGAAGTTTAATATCAAGTTATTTTACGATTCGAACATTACAAAGCCTTATACTTCGCAAACTTTTAATACTTCGTTCAGTAATTTTGGTTTTAGTTTAAGATTTACGCTGAATTAATAAGTAAACGAAGAAATTATTAGCATGATGAATGTTTTTTGAATCTGCAAAATGAATTAACATCTGCAAATCTCAAAAATCCTGATTAACTTTGAAAAACTAATTTAGAACAAATGAATTTTCCATCAGAATTAAAATACACTAAAGACCACGAGTGGGTTAGAGTTGAAGGTAACGAAGCTTTTATCGGTGTTACTGATTTCGCTCAGCGCGAATTAGGTGATATTGTTTATGTTGATATCAACACTGTAGGTAGCGAAGTGGCAAAAGAAGAAGTTTTTGGCACTGTAGAAGCCGTTAAAACCGTTTCTGATTTATACATGCCAGTTACCGGAACCGTATTAGAAGTTAACGCTGAATTAAACGATAATCCAGAATTGGTTAACTCTGATCCTTACGGACAAGGCTGGATGGTAAAAGTATCTTTAGCTGATTTAGCAGAAGTAGAAGGTTTATTAACAGCAGAAGCTTACCAGGAATTGGTAGGAGCTTAATCATTATATTTTGTACAAAGCACTAAAACATCAAAAATGGGCCATTCTCTGGACCATCATTGTTTTAGTGTTTTGTAATATGCACATTTCCGATTCTCTCGGGAAAAGTGGTTTTTTCTTTGAAGGCTTTGATAAAATGACCCACATGGGTTTTTTCTTTGTCTTATCCGTCCTGCTCTTTTTTGGCAAGATAAAATATCAACATACCTACGCTTTCAGAACGCTAACCATTTTTAAAATTTTGCTCATCAACGCAATAATTGGCGGCGGTATAGAATTACTACAATGGAAAGTTTTTACCTACCGCTCGGCAGAATGGTGGGATTTTGGTTGCGACATGTTAGGTGCGTGCATGGCTGTTTTCAGTTATGTTTTGCTCCATAAATTAAATTTCGATGAAACCATGACGAATACGTCGCTTACCAAAAACAATTAATGTATTCGGAATAGCTTCATTGCAATTGAAAATAAAATTATATCAATGAAAAAGAAAATTAGCATCATCTGTGTAGTTGTGGCCATTAGTTTAAGCGGATGCAGTATCTTTAAAAAAGACTGTCATTGCCCAAAAGTATACTACAAAAGTTATCCTTCACCACGGAAATAACTTTCTTTTTTTCTTATTTCTTTCAAAGTTTGGAGGCCTGCCAAGAGGCTGTATTTAAAATGTTACCAAGCTTTTAACACACCTTAACAAACCTTTGTGCTTTTCTATAGTCTGATAGCTTAGTTTTATATAATAATATCTAATTTTTTGATGAAAAGAAACGTTCAGAGGGCAGTATTTGTGGTGCTCCTATTTTGTGGTTATATCGCTCAGGCCCAAAATACTGGTTCTATTAGCGGTAAAGTAATTAATGCTAAAGATAAAAAACCGGTTGATTTTGCTACTGTAGCAGTTAAGAGTTTAAAAGATTCAAGCGTTGTGGCTTCAGGTCAAACTAATCCTGATGGAAGTTTTAGCTTTAAGGCCATAGCACCAGGTAAATACCGTATTTATTCGGCCTTTTTAGGTTTAAAAACTGCAACTAAAGATGTTGAAGTAGCTAAAGCTGCAGTAAATGCAGGCGATATTGCCATGAGTGACGATGGTGTGGATTTAAATACCGTTAATGTTACCGCAACGATTCCGATTGTGGTAAAGAAAGATACTTTAGAATTTGATGCCAAATCGATTAAGGTTCGCGAAAATGCAGTGGTAGAGGATCTTTTGAAAAAAATACCGGGCGTAGAAGTAGCGAAAGATGGTAGTGTTAAAGCTCAGGGTGAAACCATTACCAAAGTAAAAGTAGATGGTAAAGAGTTTTTTGGTAATGACCCATTATTGGCGACTAAAAACCTTCCTGCTGATATGGTTGATAAGATCCAGGTGATTGATGAACTTTCTGAGCAGGCTCAGTTTACCGGTATTGATGATGGAACAAGGAACAAAATCTTAAATATCACTACTAAAAACGGCATGAAACATGGTTATTTCGGAAACAGTACCGCAGGTTATGGTTCTAACGACCGTTATGATGCCAGCTTAAACGTAAACAAGTTTGATGATGACAGGCAGATCAGTTTTATCGGGCAGTTTAATAACGTAAATAAACAGAACTTTGGCCAGGGCGGTGGTGTAGGTAACGGCTTTGGTGGTGGTGGCGGCGGTGGCCGTGGTGGTTTTGGCGGCGGCGGTGGAGGAAGTAGCTCTGGCGGTAGCGGCGGTATTACCAATACCAACGCTGCGGGTTTAAATTTTGCCGATACCTATAAAGATGGTACGCAGTTTCAGGCCAGTTATTTCTTTAACAAAGCAACTTCAGAAAGTATCCAGAATTCAAATATCCAGAACCTTACCGGAGGAACAAATAACATTGCTGAAGCTATAGATAATACTACCGACCGAATTAACCACCGTTTTAACTTTATGGTTGATACTAAGATAAACCCATCGTTATCTATTAAAATACAACCAAACCTGTCCTATACCGAAACAGATGGAAACAATTTGAATGAATATACAAGAACACTTACTGATGGTTCAACCGTTGGTACACAGCGTAACAATACAACTGCTGCAACACCTACCATTAGCAATAATTTATTAATCCGTAAAAGCTTTAAACGCAGAGGCCGTACGTTATCATTAAATGTAAACACAAATATAAACGATAACGATGGAACAAATCTTAACTATAGAAAAGAGACAATTACTGCAGGAATAGCTAAAAGGGACACCATTACCAATCAATTAAATAATACCAACAGTCATGCCATAAGTAACACCACGAGGGTAGTTTATACAGAGCCTTTAAACAAAACCTTAAGTGTAGAGTTTAACTATCAAAACGGTTATTCAAATAGCGATTCGCAAAGGGATGTTTTTAATTACAATCCATCAACGCTGCAGTTTGATATCGTTGATAACACCTTTTCAAATATCTATAACAACCGTACCTTAACCAATGCAGCAGGTGTAAGCTTAACTACAACGGAGAAAAAATACAATTGGAATATTGGAGTAGCTGCACAACAGACCAACAGGGTAAATACCAATTTAACCACTGGCTTAAAGCGCACACAAAACTTTATTAATATCACGCCTTCGGCGCAATTCAGGTATAACTTTAGTAACCGTAAACGTTTGTTTATTAACTACCGTGGTTCTACTACTCAGCCAAGTATCGATCAGATTCAGCCGATTCCGGATAATACCAATTCGCAGACCATTTATGTAGGTAACCCGGCGTTAAAACCTTCATTCAATAACCAATTGAGGATTAATTTTAATAACTTCAATATTGAAAACGGCAGGTTTTTCTTTGCAGGTTTAAACTTAACCCAGACATTTAACAGCATTGGTAACAGTGTTGCCCAGTTGCCTAACGGTATTCAACAGGTGAGTTATGTAAATGTTGATGGTGTTTACGCAGGTAACGCCAATGCAACATGGTCATTGCCTTTGATGGCAGAACGTAAGTTAACCTTAAATATTTCAGGAAACGGTGCTTACAATAGAAATGTGAATTACATTATCCCTCAGGGAGGTACCACATCCGTTAAAAACGTTACCAACAGTTATACCATTTCAAACGGTTATAAACTGGTTACCAACGTTGATAAATTCGATTTAACAGGAGGAATTACCGGTAGCTATACCAATTCAACATTTTCAGCTCAGCAATCGGCAAATACGCAGTTTTATACCATTAACCCAAGTTTTGATGTAAGTTATGTGTTGCCAGGCAATGTCAGGTTAGCTATGGATATCGATTATTTCAGAAACTTTGGTGGTGGCGATTTATATAATCAGGAATACACTATCCTTAATCCTTACATCAGCCGTCAGTTCTTCAAAAACAGAGGAACATTTAAGTTTTCTGTAAACGATGCCCTAAACCAGAACACAGGCGTAAGCAGAACGGCAACCGGTACTTCTATTACCGATTTAAATTATAATGTATTAAAACGTTATTATATGCTCTCATTCACTTATTCTTTAACCCGCATTGGTGGTAGAAATATGAGTGGCGATATGCAGATGCCAGGCCAGCGCGGTGGCGGCGGAGGCGGTCGTCAGAGGATGTAATTTCCTATGGTCAGTGGTCCACCAAGCATCGATATGATATAAAAAGTCCCGGTTTAACCGGGACTTTTATGTTTTACAACTATTTTTTATCTGCCCCACGGCATAGGAGCGGAAAGAAAAACGCTAGAGTACTATTTATTGATTGAACTGAGGTTATGAGATTTTAATTTTATACAAGGTAGATTTCTCCATTTCGCTGCGCTTCATCCGATAGCTATCGGATCGAAATGACGATTGATCGATATATGTATTTCAAATGTTACCAAAGTAAAAATAAACCTTTATAACAGTCGGTAGTCTTTATTTCAACAATCAAACTAACCGAATGAAACAAATTTTTACGCTTTTTCTTATTTTATCATCATTTTATGTTTACGCCCAGAAAACCGGTTCGGTTAGTGGCAGGGTAATCCAGTCAAAAGATAAAAAACCGATCGATTATGCATCGCTTGCTGTAAAAAACCTGAGCGATTCGAGCATGGTTGGTGCCGTAAGTACAACAGAAGATGGGAAATTTGTTTTCAAAAACCTAAAGCCTGGTAATTACAGGTTATATGCTGCATTTTTGGGCTTAAAAAACACCACGAGAGATTTTACCATCGCTGCTGATAAAACTGATATAACTTTGGGCGATATTATTTTAGAAGGTGGTGCAATCGATCTTCAAACGGTTGATATTAAAGCCGAAGTTCCGCCGATTGTAGTAAAAAAAGATACACTCGAGTTTAATGCTAGCTCTTTCAAGGTGGTAGAAAATGCAGTGGTAGAAGACTTATTAAAAAAACTGCCGGGTGTAGAAGTTGATAAAGCAGGTACGGTAAAAGCGCAGGGCGAAACCATTACTAAAGTAAAGGTTGATGGTAAAGAATTTTTTGGCAACGACCCTTTATTAGCCACTAAAAACCTTCCGGCTGATATGATCGATAAAATCCAGATTATTGACGAGCTTTCCGATCAGGCACAGTTTACGGGTATTGATGATGGTTCGCGGACCAAAATTATCAACATTACCACCAGAAAAGACAAAAAGAACGGTTATTTTGGAAACAGTACCGGAGGTTATGGTTCTGATGATCGTTACGATGTGAACGCGAACATCAACCATTTTAACCAGGATAAGCGTCTGAGTGTAATTGCACAGTTCAATAATGTAAACAAACAGAATTTTGGCGGCGGTTTAGGTGGCGGAAACGGTGGGAGCAATGGCGGTCGTGGTGGAATTACCGATACCAAGGCCGGTGGATTTAATTTCTCGGATGTATATGCCGATCAGACAGAAGTGAGTTTGAGTTATTTTGTGAATAAATCTGATAACCTCATCCTCAGGAACAGCGTAACCCAAAACCTGTTAGGTGATGTAACCACGGTTTTTAATAACAACCAAACTAATAATTCAGACCGTTTAAACCACCGTTTAAACTTTATGATTGATACCAAACTCGATTCCTTAACCTCACTTAAAGTACAACCCAATTTAAGTTATACTGATAACGAGAGTTTAAACAATAGTATATATACCCGCGATTATAAAACGTATATGATCAATGGTACGCAATCGCTCAGGAATCATAATACGGCGCCATCCATCAGCAATAACATTTTGCTGCGGAAAAAATTTATGCGCAGGGGCAGAACGCTATCATTAAATTTTAGCACGAGTATCAATAATAATGATGCGGATAACTACAATACAAACCCTGAAACAAGGATAGAAAACGGTATTACTACCCAAAAAACGACTGATCAGTTTAACGACCAGGAAAGTGAATCAATCAACCAAAATAGCCGCCTGGTATATACTGAGCCATTGGATAAAACCTTAAGTATCGAGTTTAATTATCAAAACGGCTATAACCACAATACATCCGATCGGTTTACCTATAATTTTAATCCACTAACTTTAAAATACGATTTATTGGATCAAACCTTTAGCAACGCTTACGAAAATACCATTTTAACCAATTCTGCAGGTTTTAGCTTTAACAAAATGGCTAAAAAATACAACTGGAATGTGGGCATAGCCGTTCAAAATACCGATAGGACCAATAACAACATCAGTGCTGGATACGTGCTCAAACAGAATGTCTTCAATTACACCCCTTCAGCCATGTTCAGGTATAATTTTAGCAACAGTAAACGTTTGGTATTTAACTACAGGGGAAGTACCAATCAGCCAACCATTCAACAATTGCAGCCCATCCGGAACAATACAAATACGCAAAGTATTCCGGTTGGTAATCCCGACCTGAAACCCGAATTCAACAATACCCTCCGTGTGGCTTACAATACTTTTACTGTGGGGAAAAACAGGTCGTTATTTGTGAATTTAAACCTTACCCAAACCTCCAACCGCATTGCCAATAGCACCAGTTTAATCCAAACCGGTCCCGATCAGGGTAAACTGGCCGTTACACCAGTTAACGTAAGCGGCGTATATTCAGGATCCGTTTCCTCTTCATTAAGTTTACCGATTATGGCAGAGAACAAGTTAAATTTCCATATCAATGTGAGCGGCAATTACGACCGCGATGTAAACTTTACCAATTCCTTAAAAAATATCACCAACAGCTGGTCCATTACCAATGGCTATCGTCTGGTTTCCAATTTAGATAAACTCGATTTAACCGCAGGCGTAAATGGTTCCATAAACCGCGCAACTTATTCAGTGCAGCCAAATTCCAATACCCGTTTTTATACTTTCAGTCCCAATATCAGTGTAAGCTATTTATTTCCTGGCGATATCCGCTGGGCCATTGATGCCGATTACAACCAGAATACCGGCAGGGGTGAAGCTTTTGATACCCATTTTACACTCGTTAATTCTTACATCAGCAAACAGTTTTTCAAAAACAGGGGAACCTTTAAAGCGGCTGTAAACGATTTGCTGAACGAAAACCAGGGTGTGAGCCGAACAGCCAATAACAATACCATTCAGGATGTAAGTTATAACGTATTGCAGCGTTATTTTATGTTTTCATTTACCTATTCCTTAAACCGTATGGGTGGTAAAAATCGCATCAGGGGTGGCGAAGAAGGTGGTAGAAACCGTGGTGGTAACGGCGGTGGAGGCTTTGGCGGCGGCAGGCAAAGAAATTAGATCATTTAAGGGTAAAGCTGTGTAATTTATACATTCATATTGGCTATCTTATTTGGAATAAATCTAAAGAAAGGGTAACTTGCGCCAAATTTAGCACATGAAGCTGTCGCACCTAAAAATTGGAGAAAAAGGAACAATTGTAGCATTTACGGATTTAGATATGTCTGTAAAGTTAATGGAGATGGGCTGCTTGCCGGGCGAGGTGGTAGAAGTTGAGCGTTTTGCTCCACTGGGCGACCCAATGGCGATCCGTGTTGCAGGTTATCAGCTTTGCTTGCGTAAAAGTGAGGCCGATGTGATCATTATACAATAAATAAGCTGGGTTTGGATATTAAAGTTGCGTTAGTTGGTAATCCCAATACAGGTAAATCTACTTTATTTAACCGTTTAACAGGGTTAAATCAAAAAATAGGAAACTTTCCAGGTATCACTGTTGATAAGAAAACTGGTTTTACAAAACTTGCTGGCGGTAGGGAAGCCGAAATTATCGATTTACCCGGAACCTATAGCTTATATCCCAAAAGTTCTGACGAAAGTATCGTTTTTCAGGTGCTTGCCGATAAAAATAACAACAGCCATCCCGATGTAATCGTATTGATTGCTGATGCTTCCAACCTAAAGCGTAACATGCTTTTGTATTCGCAGGTGGCCGATTTAGGTATTCCGATGATTTTGGCTTTGAATATGATCGATCTTTCTACCAAACAGGGAATTGAGATTGATCTTGATAAACTTGCAGAAAAGCTGGGCATCCAGGTGGTTTCCATTTCAGCGAGAAATAACATCGGTATCGATAAATTAAAACAGGCTATTTCCAATACTAATAAAGTTGCCACCCAGTTTCAGGATGTTGATGTAAATTTTCTGGCACCAGAAGCCATTAATGCCATCAAATCGAAACTCAATTCTGATAATGACTATTATGCATTACAGGTATTGCACCAGCACGAATACCTTACTTTTTTTACGGAAAAAGAACAGGAAGAAATTGAGGAGATAGAGCAATCACACCATTTCGAGTCTTCTAAAATTCAGGCTGCCGAAACGATTGCACGTTATAAACACCTCAGCACTATTTTATCTGATGTGGTAGTGGATAATGGCACCGAAAAGAAATTTTCTTTCAGCGATAAATTAGATGGTATCCTTACCCATAAAATATGGGGATTCGCCATTTTTCTGTTAATCTTATTTGTTATTTTCAACGCCATTTTTGCCTGGTCATCTTATCCTATGGATCTGATTGAAAGCGGATTTGGTTTTATTACCAGCATAGGTCACGAATACCTGCCGGCTGGTATGCTAACAGATCTTGTATTAGATGGTGTAATTGCTGGTTTGGGCGGTATTTTTGTATTTATTCCACAAATTGCCATTCTCTTTGCTTTCATATCCATTTTAGAAGATACTGGCTATATGGCCCGTGTTACTTTTATGATGGATAAAGTGATGAGCAAGGTAGGCCTTAACGGAAAATCGGTAGTGCCGATGATTGGTGGTTTGGCCTGCGCCGTTCCTTCTATCATGGCCGCCAGGAACATCGAAAACTGGAAAGACAGGATGATTACCATTATGGTTACGCCGTTGGTAAGCTGCTCGGCTAGGCTCCCCGTATATATTTTAATCATCTCATTGATTATTCCTTCGCAAACGGTTTTGGGGGTTTTTAATTTACAGGGCCTGGCGCTGATGGTAATGTACCTGGTGGGTATTATTGCTGCGGTATTGGTGGCCTGGGTAATGAAATTTATCATTAAAACTAAAGAAAGGTCGTATTTCATTATGGAATTGCCGGTTTACCGCATGCCAAGATGGAAAAACGTGTTGTATACCATGTACGAAAAATCGAAAACCTTTGTTTTCGAAGCCGGTAAGGTAATTATTGCCATTTCCATTATTCTATGGGTAATGGCCTCATTCGGACCGGGAAACCGTTTCGAAAACATCGATAAAAAATACGAAAAGGCATTAGCCGATACCACCAAAAATACAGATCATATTAAAACTTTGGTGGCTACAGAGAAATTGGAAAACTCTTATGTGGGCATCCTCGGTCATGCCATTGAACCTGCCATCCGTCCGTTGGGTTACGATTGGAAGATTGGTATTGGTTTAATTACCTCTTTTGCGGCCCGTGAAGCATTTGTGGGCACCATGGCTACCATTTACAGTGTTGATGGTGGTGATGAGGATACAAGCACCATCAGGGAGCGTATGTCGGCTTCTAAAAACAGTCGTACAGGTTTGCCTGTTTATACTTTTGCTACGGGCATTTCGCTGATGCTTTTTTATGCCTTTGCTATGCAGTGCATGAGTACGGTAGCCATTGTTTACCGTGAAACCAAAGGATGGAAATGGCCGGTAATTCAATTGGCTTACATGACAGCCATGGCTTATATCGCCGCATTGATTGCTTATCAGTTGTTGAAATAAGACAGTATTTTTTTCGGAGATTATTTTCTAAGTTATCGTCATTCCCTCCTTGGTTTGAAATCTTAATGCAATAAAAAGTTTTGTATCGTAGATGCATGTTAATTGCTGACCCTCAAAAATGATTCATTTAAAGCGTTTGTAACCTTGAGCGTAGTCGAAAGCCTTGTTAAAATATTATCATGATTAGAAGAGCAGGGCAGGTGCAATTATTTAAGTTTCCTCCCGCTTTCCGTTTTATCCCGACTGAAATGTCGGGATGCTCACTCCAATCGGGTCTAGGTGGCCCGGTAAGTGTAGCTATTATAGATTGGGTGCTTATCTGCACAAGTCTTTGTTTATAAACCCGGTAGTAGCGGCAGCTCCTGATTTTTCATCAGGACTATAGCGGATAACGGGACTGCTGTTCCCGAAACCCTACTGAATGCTCATTTCCAAATAATCCTTAATAATTTATTTAAATTTTTACCATATAAGACATATCAGGCCATCCAAGCTCAGGTATTCTAAATAAGATTAGGCTTTAGTCTTTTTTCCTTTAGTATGATTACACAGATTTTTGGATTGCACCTATCTTAGTTTTATAACTTCTTTTCTGCTTTAGTCTTTGATCTTTCAGCTTTGGTCTTTCAGCTTTAACCTTTCCGCTTATCCCAGTTCAATCTGTCGCTTAATACTTTCTTCCAATGAGATTAAAGTTTCCGTACGTTGGATACCGTTAACGGCCTGGATTTCTTCGTTTAAAACGTGACGCAAATGGTTTGTATCTCTGCAAATAATTTTGGCAAACATGCTGTAAGCACCCGTAGTATAATGGAGCTCTACCACTTCTTTAATTTTGCTCAACTGGGCCACTGCATCTTTATATTGGATTCCTTTTTCGAGATAGATACCCAAAAAGGCGCATATGTCATAACCAGCCTTCTGTGGATCGATAATTAAGTGAGAGCCTTTTATAATGCCCATTTCCTGTAATTTCTTCATCCTGACGTGTATCGTTCCGCCCGAAACAATCAGATCTTTAGCGATTTCCGTATAGGGTTTAGTCGCGTCCTGCATCAATTGTTTTAATATATCGATGTCGAGGTTGTCAATTTCTAAATTGGAATTGTCTTTTTTAAGCATATTTTTGAATTATGATAAGCGAATTTACAAATATTTATCAATATTATAAAAATAAAATTAAATGTTTAAAATATTTGCAAGGTATTGGATGTTCCTTTACATTTGTATCAAGCAATTAACAAAAAGGAAACGTTCTTTCAAAATTGTTTAACAAAATGTAGGGTGGTGAAACAGGCAGACACACCTCCTTGTCTCGGTGGCGGAGAATAATGGGAATATACTGGCAACAGTACTAACCACTCCTTGAAGGTTCGATTCCTTCCCCTACAGCCAGTTCAGTTGGCAATTTACAGTTAGCAGTTTAAAACTGAAAATTGGAAATTGAAAACTGTTAACTTTTGAAATGTTGGGTGGTGAAATTGGCAGACACGCCTCCTTGTCTCGGTGGTGGGGAATAATGGGACAAACGCAGTTTATTGGGTTGACCACAAATTAATTTTTTGAACTGTAGCTAACTACCCCTTGAAGGTTCGACTCCTTCCCCAACAGCATTTTTTATGAATAATAAGTTAGTTAATTGAGCAATCCTGGATAGGTTGCTCTTTTTCTTTTTAAGGCCTTTATATTTTAATAGATATATTCCTATATTACCAGTTCAATTTATTCTAACTGTGTAATGCCTGTAATGAAAAAACGAGTATCCATAAAAGATATCGCCAAACAATTAAATATTTCCATTACAACCGTATCGTTCGTAATTAATGGAAAAGCGAGAGAGAAGAACATCAGCGAGTCGCTTACCAAAAAGGTTTTGGATCTGGTTGCCGAATTAAACTATCAGCCTAATGCCCTTGCCACGAGTTTACGGACGGGGAAAACAAAAATTATAGGTTTTTTGGTTGATGATATCTCTGAACCTTTTTTTGCGGGCATAGCACGCCGTATTGATGAAATTGCTTCGAGCCTTGGATATAAAATTCTTTTTAGCAGTACCCGTAACGATACTGAAAAAGCCATAGAACTGTTGCAGATTTTTAAAGACAGGCATGTAGATGGCTATATTATGGCACTGCCCGAAGGTTTGGAAGAGGAGGTTAAAAAACTGATCCAAACAGATGCACCGGTAGTTTTATTCGACCGCTATGTACAGGATGTAAAAACCGATTATGTAATTATCGATAACAAAAACAGTACTTTCGAAGCCACCGAACACCTGATTAACAATGGATATAAAAATATAGGTTTTGTTACGATAGATACGGTTCAGCAGCAAATGGTCGATCGTTTATCGGGTTATGAAACTGCGGTAGAAAAACATAAACTGCCAGCCATTGTAAAAAAGATCAGCTATGTTAATTCTGCTGAGTCGATTAAGGAAATGGTGAAATTCTTTAAAAAAGAAAAACAGCTGGATGCGGTAATTTTTGCCGCCAACTATATCTGTTTAGATGGTTTAAGGACTTTTAGAAAAGAAGGCATCCAGATTCATAAAGACCTTGCAGTGGTATCTTTTGATGATTTCGAGATCCTGGAGTTCTGCGAGCCGCCCGTTACGGCGATTGCACAGCCGCTTGAAGCCATTGCAGAGAATATTATGAAAATTTTATTAAATAAGCTTAAAAAGGCAGGTAGAAATATTGAGAATGCCCAGGTATCGCTTCCCACTGTATTAAATGTGAGGGCCTCGAGCTCAAAAAAATAGTATTAAAAAAGGGAATAGATTTAGATCCTATTCCCTTTATCATGATTTTTGACGCAGATTAAACTGTCATTACATCTTTTTCTTTCGCTTCTGCGTGTTTATCAACCTTAATGATATAGGCATCAGTTAATTTCTGTACTTCGCCTTCACCAGTTTTAATTTCATCATCAGATACGCCTTCGCCTTTTAATTTTTGAATTTTGGTATTGGCATCTTTACGGATATTACGAACTGTAACACGGCCTCTTTCGGCTTCTTCTTTTACTTTTTTAACCAGGTCTTTTCTACGTTCTTCGGTTAAAGGAGGTACTACCAAACGGATCACAATACCATCATTTTGAGGATTGATACCAATATTAGCTACCTGTATGGCTTTTTCGATCACCGTTAAGAGTGATTTTTCCCAAGGTTGGATTACAATTGTTCTTGCATCAGGTGTATTGATACTGGCCACTTGCGCTAATGCAGTAGAGGCACCATAATAATCAACAAAGATACCATCCAACATTCCAGCTGATGCTTTGCCAGCCCTTATTTTAGTTAATTCAGCTTCACAATGATCGATTGCTTTATCCATTGCAGATTGAGCATCCATTAATTGTAATTGTATGAGGTCGTTCATAATCGTGTGTATTTCTACAAAAATAATATTTTTTTTAAATGCTTACTTTACCAGGGTTCCAATTGGTTCGCCATTGGCAATTTTCATAAAATTACCATGTTTGTTCATATCAAACACAATAATTGGCACTTGGTTTTCTTCACAAAGGGTAAAAGCTGTCATATCCATTACATTAAGGCCTTTATCGTACACTTCTCTGAACGAAATTTCTCCGTATTTTGTAGCTAAAGGATCTTTTTCAGGATCTGCGGTATAAATTCCATCAACACGTGTTCCTTTTAAAACCACATCGGCTTTAATTTCGATTGCACGTAAAGCTGCTGCAGAATCGGTAGTGAAATATGGGTTTCCGGTACCTGCACCAAAAATAACCACACGGCCTTTTTCTAAGTGGCGAACGGCCCTTCTGCGGATAAATGGTTCGCAGATCTGCTCCATTTTAATGGCGGTAAGTAAACGTGTTTTGATGCCAACTTTCTCTAAGGCATCCTGTAGGGCCATAGAGTTAATTACTGTTGCCAGCATGCCCATGTAATCAGCCTGAGCCCTATCCATCCCACTTTTTTCGGCGCTTAGGCCTCTAAAAATATTTCCTCCTCCAATTACGATAGCAATTTCTAAACCTTTATCGTGTACTGCTTTGATATCTTCTGCATATTGCTTAACACGATCATTATCAATACCGTATTGTTTGTCGCCCATTAGCGATTCTCCGCTAAGCTTTAGTAGGATGCGCTTGTATTTCATGACCTCAAAAATATCAACAATTTTTTAATACCGAGCTATGCTTTTTAATAATTGATGTAAATTGTTTATTGGATTTTATCTCCAAACAATAAAAGCCCCTGTTATGGAGCTTTTATAATGGAAAGATATGGATTGTGAATTAATTAAAAATGTAACGCACACCAAATTGTGCCTGCCAACGCGAAATCTGATCGGTAATATTTTTATACGTTGTGGTATATGGCGTTAAATTGGCCTTATCCTGATATGGGAATGAATAAGTAGGCTTCCCTGTAGTAGCATCTAAACCTTTGTAGGCCAGCAATACAGCGGTATTGTAAGTTGATAATGGGATATTTGGTGTTTGATATAAGCCCCAATCGCTATTTAAAAGGTTACCAAGGTTGATGATATCCAGTGTAAACTGAAGCGTATTTCTTTTTCCTTTCGGACCAACAAAGAAATCCTGTGCAATGTGTAAATCTGCTCTTTTAAAGTACGACATGATGGCACCGTTTCTTTTTGCAAATTCACCGCTGTGTTTGCTTAGGTAGCTATCTTGTGTAATATAGGTATTCAACTGGTTCCAGATCTGATCCTGGGTGCGGGTATCGCCAACAAAATCAGGAACCAAAATAATATCGCCTTTGCTTTGTGGGATATAAACTAAATCGTTCGCGCCGCCATCGTTATTGATATCCCCAGATGAAACATAACTGAATGCACCATTATTGGCCGATTCGAAGATTAAACCAATTGTGGTAGCCGCATGTTTAAAATACTCTTTTTTATAGCTTAATGAAGCAATAACCCTATTTGGCTGAATAAAATTGGTATTGGCCAGAACATCCGAATTTGCATCGCCGGCAATCGCCCTCTGCGACCAGATTGAGCTTGCAGTAGAACCACCGTCGTTTACAGATTTAGATTGACTGTAGGTATAGGCTACACTGGCATTAAAACCATTGAAAAAAGATTTTTGCAACTGACCGGTAATGAAGTATGAATAGCCTTTTTTGGTATTCTGCATATAAATGAATGGCGAAATCGATGGATTTGCTGCCGTAGTACCTGTCTGTGTAGATTTTACGGTATAACGCTGTTGTCCTTCAATTCCAGGAAGGGTAATTAAGCCTGTTGAATTGTTCGGTAGTGCCGCGTTAGAGAAGTTTACCGCATTGATATCTTTAGTATACGATGCTTCTAAAGTGGCAATGATGCCCATTGGTAATTTTTGGTCAACCGCAACATTCGTTCTCCAGATCTGAGGGTATTTAAAATCTTTTGAAGCCGCATCTACCTCATAAGAAGTGTTGGCAGCAGCGGTACCAGGAGCAGGGCGGTTGGCATTTACATTTGGATTAAAAATCAAACGCGGATCACCAACAGTTGAAACAGTGCTTGAGCTGAATAATGTTCCGGTGTTAGAGGCCTGGTTAGAGATCCAAACATAAGGTACCTGACCGGTAAAAATTCCGGTTCCACCTCGTAACTGCGTAGTTTTATCGCCAAAAATATCATAATTGAAGCCTACGCGGGGCGAGAACAATAATTTTTTGTTCGGGAATTTAGAAATGTCTACCTGCAAACCATTTTGGAAGGTTAATGCTGCCAAATTTGGATTTGGATCTAGTTTGGTAGGGAAATAAGTATAATCGGCACGGATACCATAGGTTAATTTGAAATTATCACTCACCTGGTATTTATCCTGTGCATATAGACTTAGGTTATACGACGACATTTTTGCGAATGGAAATGATCCATCGGCCAATGCCGAGTTACGATATGAATAACTTACCGCGGGCTGGTTATTAATAAAATCATCAGCTGTTTTAAAATAATACAGGCCGTTATAATTTGGCGCAAAACCATTCAGGAATTTGTTTAACTGATTGCTCGTACCGATAGTAATTTCATGTTTACCGGCATAAATCGAGAAATCATCCGAGAATTGATAAATGTCGGAGTTTAACAGGTTGTTAGCAGTAAAAACCTCGTAACCAAAACTGGTTAAGATGCCGCCGTTTCCATTACCGATATCAACCATTGGTAATTCGGAACCGTTTGAATCACGGAAATCTCTCAATGCTGAATAACCCATTGTTAATTTGTTCGACATGTTGTTGCCGATCCTCGTGTTTAACTCCACAATACCGATGTTAAAGTTATTATTGATGGTATAACTCGAGCCGAAATAAGGCATAGAGGTTGATGAAGGTGAGCGGCTACCGTTTAAGCCTGCCGGAATACCCGAGCCACTGGCAACAACCTGTCTGTTCGATTTCAGATAGAAATATTTTGCACTTAAGGTATTATTGGCATTGATGTTCCAATCTATTTTAGCCGTGATTTTATCACTCTGTGTTTTGTAAGGATAATTTTCGTAAGGACCGGTTGCATAGTTGTATTTGCTCATTAAATAGTTCGATAACTTATCCAATGTAGCAGCATCTGCTGTCGAAACGTTTGCTCCTGATAAGCCTGGCCTTGATGCTACGAACGATGTTGCAGGTGTACTGATTCTTTCCTGTTCACCCGAAACAAAGAAAAATAATTTGTCTTTAATAATCGGTCCGCCGATATTTAAACCACGCTGATTATAGCTAAAATCAACAACAGGTATTTTGGTTACCCCGGCAGAGTATCCGGTCAAATCAGTTCCCCTGGTATAATAATAAGCCGATCCCTTAAAATCGTTTGTTCCTGATTTTACAATGGTATTGATACCTGCTCCGGTGAAAGATCCCTGACGGACATCGTAAGGGGCAATATCTACCTGGATCTGCTCAATCGCATCTAATGAGATCGGTTGAGAATTGGCCTGTCCACCCAAACTGCCTGATAATCCGAAGGAGTTGTTAAACAGAGCACCATCAACTGTTAAGTTGTTGTAAGAACCACTTCTGCCACCGAAACTTAGACCCCCAACGGTTGTTGAGTTTGCTGATGGCGTTAATTTGGTAAAATCGGATAACGAACGGCTGATGGTTGGTAAATTATCGATCTGCTGCCTGGTAATGGTTTCTCTTGCGCCGGTACGTGAGGAGTTGATCACCTTGTCCTGCGTTCCTTTTACCACCACATCGGCAAGGTTTTGCGAGGTTTCGGTAAGCGAAGCATCAACCCTTAAATCTTCACCAATAGTGGTATTCAGGTTTTCTTTAACCAGTTCGTTGTAACCAACATAACTAATTTTAATGGTATATGGTCCGCCAACACGTACGTTGGGCAGGTTGTACCTACCATCGGCCCTGGTTAGGGTGGAGTATTTTGTGCCCGAAGGAATATGTATGGCGGTAACCGTTGCGCCAGGGATAACCCCTTTCTGATCTTTAACTGTACCAATAAATGATGCAGTGGTAACCCCTTGTGCGAAACCATAAACGGTTATCACAAGCATAAATGAGAATAATAGTAACAATTTTTTCATTAGTTCATGTTTTTTTATTGGTGATGAAGCAATTATAATTTGTGTTACCCTTATCGTAATAAAATTATGATATTTCACTCAATTTTCAACAAAAATACGCTGACTTAATGCTGCTAATGTTCTATTTAAATTAATTAATTGTTAAGTACTTGCCTTGTTCAGGGAAAATTAGCTTTAAATCTTTCGGTTTTCCTGAAATCAATTGCTTTTTTACCCTTTCTACGGTTTTTTGTGGAGGCTTAGTGTGAGTTATAATGAAAGAAACTTTTTTAAATGCTTTTTCCTTCGTTAAAGCCTCCAGTTTCGACAGTTCGCTGAAGAAAAGTTTTGGTGTAAGGTGCCCGAACAATTGTTTATCGGGTTGTTCATTAGGGAAAGAAACCTCTAGAAAAATAGCCTTTAACTGGCCTGCATTAATCAGAGGCGCTATACTTTGCCATAGGTTGGCCAGTTTATCCGATTTTTCAATTTCATCTGCCCCGGTATCGCCCAGATATAATGCATAACTATCCTGATAGCTGATCAAAAAGGCGGTACTTTTATAAGGATTGCCATGACTGAGTTCAAAAGCTTTTACTTTCATTTCTGTACCTTCAAGCGGATAAGTATTACCTTGAACCAATGGAAAATAAGTGTATTTTTTCAATTGCGGTTTTTCGCCTTCATTAGCAAAATTGGCCCAGGCATCCCATGTAAAATATTTATCCCTTAAAATGTTGAGCACAGCAGGTAAACCATAGATGTTTTTTGCTGTATCGGCCGGAGAATTAATAATTAAGCCAGCTACATGATCTAAATGGGCATGCGAAATCAGATACCCCTTAATCTGTTTGCGTTGAATTTCTTCACTGATTCCTTTTAGTGACTTAAAGTCTATTGCTTTTTGGATACCCGAATTTATGGTGCCTGCATCAAGGCAAACGTAATTTTCGCTTCCTTTTGGGGCGATCAGATAAGAAGATAAATTACTCTCATCATCACCACCTTTAACGCCAAGCGGAATAATGGTAAAGGCTTTATTCGTTTCCTGCGCCCATAGGCTACAGGCATAAACAGATAAAAAAATAATTGCTGCGAGAATTCTTTTGAACATGTTGGTTTGATTATACCGTTTCGCCTTTAAAAATGACCTCTTTTAAATTTAGCTCATCATCAAGCACTACTAAATTAGCCTGTTCGCCAGCTGCGATATTTGTCGTTAGGTTTTCAATTCCGATTAATTTGGCCGGATAACACGTTGCCATTTTAACTGCATCATTTAAACTGATGCCACAATAAGATACACAGTTTTTAACAGCTTCTAACATCGTTAGCGACGAACCCGAAAGTGTGCCATCGGGCATTACAAATTTGTTTCCTTTTTGGATATGCTGATAAGGACCAGTTGAACAGGCTGTAACGGCATCGGTAATCAGGAATAAACGATCTTTTAATAGTTTTTGCGCAAATTTAACCACTTCGAAATCTACATGCTGACCATCGGCAATAATACTGGCCATCGCCTTATCATGGCTGAAAACGGCTGTGGGTATTCCGGGTTCTCGGTGATGGATCGGACTCATGGCATTAAATAGGTGTGTAGTGGTTTGGATGCCTTTGTTATAGGCTGTAGTAGCTTCCTCAAAAGTGGCATTACTATGCCCTAATGAAACAACCACGCCGTTATCCAACAGGTATTCAATTACCTCTTCATCCTGAAGCTCCGGTGCAATGGTCATCATTTTAATTACACCATCCCCAAAATCGATTAGTTTTTTAATTTCATCTAATGAGGCTTTGCGTACAAATGCAGGTACATGTGCACCTAAACGTTTGGGGTTTAAAAATGGCCCTTCTAAATGTAATCCCAGGCAGTTCCTGGCCGATGAGCGATGCACTTTAGCTACTTTGATACACTCATTAAAAACCTCTGGAGAATTTGTTGCCATACAGGCCAAAAAGCCTGTAGTTCCCTTTTTTAGCAGGTCATCTTCCATTATCGTTAACGATTCAATACTTGGGTCGGCAGAAAATAACCTGTCGCCCGCGCCATAAATCTGCAGGTCTATAAAACCTGGAACAACAAAAGAATGATTATTTTCTTTATTGTCACCTTCCTTAATATTTGAAATTAAAGCGCCGTCAATAATAATATCTTGATCGCTCTTTAAATCGTTGCCCTGAAAATAGGAGGTATTGGTAATTACTTTAGGCATATCAAACGTTTGAGTAAATTTAATCTTACACGGTCAAAGTTAAATATTGTCGCTATATATTTGGTTAATAAGATAAAATAACCAAATGAATGAAAATCAGCCCAATAGAAGAAGTTTTTTAAAGGCCGGCCTCACTTTAAGTGCGGCTACATTGGTGGCGCCATCAATGGCAATTGCAGATTTACCCGCTAATGAAGAGGGGTTTAAAATTGCAGTAGGTCCTTACCTCCAAACCAATTTTAATAACAAAATGACCATTCTTTGGTTAACCAATAAAAATGCTGCGGGCTGGGTAGAATATGGCGAACAGGCCGATCAATTGAATCAAAAAGCTTATGGCAAAGCAGAATTAGGTTTAATGCAGGCCAATAGTAAGCTCAATGCTGTAACGCTTTTTAACTTAAAACCTAGCACTAAATATTATTATAAAATTGTTTCGAAAGAGATTAAAGATTTTCAGCCTTATAAGTTAACCTATGGTGAAACAGTGAGTAGTTCGGTTGAGGAATTTGTTAATACTGATCTGAATAAAGCAGAAGTTTCATTTTTAATGTTGAATGATACGCACGATCGTCCGGAATCCATTCCGCATTTGTTGGGACTGGTCCCTGAAAAGAAACAGGATTTTATCTTTTTTAATGGCGATATATTCGATTACCAGACTGATGAAAAACAAATTATCGAGCACATGCTGCAACCTTGTGTAGATCATTTTGCTAAAAATACACCGTTTATTTATGTAAGGGGCAACCACGAAACCCGCGGGAAATTCGCACGCGAATTTCCGCAATATTACATGCATGTTGGTCATACTGCTTTTACTTTAGGGCCGGTGCGCTTTGTAATTTTAGATACCGGAGAGGATAAAGAAGATGCACATCCGGTGTATGCTGGCATTGTAAATTTTGATGATTACCGGGCTCAGCAGGCAGAATGGTTTAAATCAGAAATGAATTCGAAGGAATTTAAAAAAGCACCGTTTAGGATTATACTAATGCATATTCCGCCACGTTTCTCAGGCGATGCGCATGGACCAAAGCATTGTACCGAATTGTTCGAACCGTTATTGAATCAGGGAAAGGTAGACCTGGTATTAAGCGGCCATACGCACAAATATATGGTACACCAGCCAGATAAAAACTTAAATCATTATCCTTTAATCATTGGTGGCGGACCTAAAACCGGTACAAGAACAATCACAAAAATAAAAGCAGATAAAAATAAAGTAGTGGTGAGTATGCTCGATGATTCGGGTAAGGAAGTAGGGGCGTATACCGCGCTTAGAAAGTAGGGAATACTATCGTCATGTTGAATTTATTTCAGCATCTTTCTCGCATATACATATAGACCCTGAAATGAATTCAGGGTGACGACTGGAGACATAACGCATAAAAAAAGCCCCAATTTCTTGGAGCTTTTTAAATATGTTTTTCTAGTGCTTATGCACCTAATTGTACACGTTTGAAAGCAGATACTGTTAAACCTTTAGAAGTATTATCTAAAAATTTACGAACATCTACTGAGCTATCTTTAACAAACTCCTGGTTTAATAAAGTACTGTCTTTGTAGAATTTATTCAATTTACCAGCAGCAATTTTTTCAACCATTTCTTCTGGTTTGCCTTCTTGACGTATAACGTCTTTAGCAATCTCGATTTCACGTTCGATAGTAGCAGGGTCAACACCGTCTTTATCAACAGCAATTGGACTCATTGCAGCAATTTGCATCGCAACATCTTTACCAGCTTCAGTAATATCTACGCCATTAGCGCCTTCAAATACTACTAAAACGCCCATTTTACCGTTAGAATGGATATAAGAAACGATTTTTTCACCAGATATATTTGCATATTCTTGGATAACGATCTTCTCTCCGATTTTACCAGTTAGTTCAGTTATGGTTTCAGCAACTGTACGTCCGTCTTCCAAAGTAATTGCTGATAATTCTTCGGCAGAAGCAGGATTGTTGGCAACTGCAGCAGCCAAAACGGCTTGAGCCAGGTTACGGAAATCTTCAACTTTAGAAACTGGCTCAGTTTCGCAAGCTAAAGCAACTAATTTACCGTTTGTTCCATCAGCTGAAACAGCGATTGATACCAGGCCTTCAGAAGTAGCATTACCAGAACGAGCGGCAGATACTTTTTGACCTTTTTTGCGCAATAAATCAACAGCAGCTTCGAAATCGCCGTTAGCTTCAACTAAAGCTTTTTTGCAATCCATCATACCAGCACCAGTTTGTTGGCGTAGTTTATTTACATCTGCGGCAGTAATTTGTACTGTAGACATTTTATTTCCTTTTTTAAAGTTTACAATCTTGTTATAACAATTACAGGTTACAAGTTACAAGCGCCAAGTTAAACTCATGTTAAGCCAACTTAAAACCTGAAACCAGTAACCTGCAATTAAAAAATATTACTATTCTTCTGTTTTAG
>Ga0308160_10000719_pt1 | contig 56457 bp, 59 predicted proteins | sample PhyFR1_FD_201036 | JGI IMG/M metagenome (GOLD analysis project Ga0308160, IMG submission 201036) | Phyllosphere microbial communities from UC Gill Tract Community Farm, Albany, California, United States - DLSLF.R1 | ecosystem: Host-associated > Plants > Phyllosphere > Unclassified | place: USA...
CTCTCGTCTACTTTACACCTTCATCGCTTGCTTTCGCTCGCTCTCATCGGTCGTAGACACTCACACTCATCGGAAGCAATCGAGGTTCGCCTTAGTCTTCTCTTCCATTGGGATAATCGCACTAATCGCATTCCCGCTCCTGGTAAACGGCACACAGCAGTTATCGCTAGCCACCTCGTTAAGCGCCTTCTTCAAGGTGAGGCAGGAGATCCCCCCTCTTTGATTTCGTCTCGATTGTAGTACTTATACTTTATTGCCTTCTTCAAGTTGTTTGACCTACCCACCCTCCTTCCCCATTCTTGCACCTTTCTCTCTCTTCACTCGCTTCTCTCTTTTGTCGCTCTTCTCGTTCACTTTTATCTTTCTTTATTCCCCCTTTTCGAGCCGAAATCAACGCCTTCGGGCAGTCCCTATAACGCTCAAGGTTGAGACGAGAAGAGGAGTGCGACTTTGTTTCACGACAGATTTCGAAAGAATTACAGAACAGTGGAGATAGCTCAAAACGAGGGATGTTGCAAGCGCGAAAAGCTGAATTGATAGAGAGAGGCTCTGATACGAGACTGTCTTAGAGATCGACTGTCTTGATCTTTGTTCCGGGAGTGACAGCCCAACGTTGTCCAGGTTTTCTCGTGCGATCGTGAGGTTTGTCTTCCTGAACAACGCAAAGACAAGGCTTTGTCAGTCGCAGCTCTCTGGGACGATGAGTAGAGCGAAAGAGCATCAGAACTCACTCCGACTGATCCGTAGAATCCATAACCATCTTCGTAGTTTGCCTCATCGAGTTCGAGCGATCCATTCCGAATGTGCGAAATGGGCTTTCCAGATCTCGCATCAACTTCTCCAGCGAAATGATCGACGAACACCTAGAACACGCGAGACAGAGACGATCAGTCTCGAGTACATTGGCGAAGAGGAACGAAGGGCGAACTCACGGAATTGGGTTTGCGATTCGCTTCTTGGTGAAGTTGCTTCAGCATCGTGTGAATCTCCAGGAAGTATGAACGCAAGATGTCGAGGAATCGAGAGGTTTGTCGATGTTTCGAAGCGGCGCAAATAGCGATTGAATCGTCCTAACAGTAATCAGAAAGTCAGTTCAGGATATCGACGAGTTCGGGCAGCGAGATCTCACCTTGATGATATAGCCAATACCAAAACCATCTCCTGATACTGGACCGAATCCGAACAATCGTAAAGCAGGATTACCACAATTCGAGGTACTGAGGATTGATTCTCCCAATTTGCCGTAACCCGGATCTCTGAACAACGCTGGAATCCTCGCCGTGATCTGTTCTGGATCTTCGGAATCGCTGCTCTCGCTGTCGGAAGGAGGAGCTGAAGAATCCGCTCGAGCAGCTTTCTTCTCCTTTTGTTGAGCGAGACAGTACATCGCGTAGAGAATTCGATCTTGGCCTAGTCCCTTCGCGCAAGCTTTCGTCAACTCAGTATGAGCTTTGCAAGCGGCACGAAGAGCGGCGACCTTGTCACGAGGTGAAGCGTCCGAAGTGAAAGTCTTGACAAATTTGACGGCTCTGCGAAAAGGTGAATCGTGAGCGGGAGTCCTCAAAGAGTGCTGGAGCAACGGTGCTCACTCTGGAGTGACAGATCGGATAGCTTCTGTTCGACCGTGAAGGAAGTTCTTCGTCATCGCTGGTTCGTAGGTCGAATCAACGCGACCGTAAAGAGTGAAGTAAGCTGCTTGATAAGCCATTTGAACGAAAGCGTCCGGCGAGAAACCATGCTCTACGAGTATTCGATGAGTCAGTCAGCAAGGGTCTCCAGGTCTGGAGCGAGAGGAACGAGACGAACGAGTAATCGCATTCTTCCCGTAAACTTCGAATTCGAGAGCGACTGCCTCGTTTTGGCAAATCAAATCGGCCAGTCGAGTCTCGGCGAACCGCTGTGAGTCACTCGTGTTAGCATCTGGAGACAGTAAAGAGGAGAGAGAATCCATTCGAACGCACCACTGCCAATTTGAGTTCAGGAGTCATGATCCAATCGAGTTTCTTCGGTTCCGTGTCAGGTTCTTCCGGTATTTCTCCTTCCGGTGCAGCTTTCTTTCCAGGTCCCCCCTTTGCCCATGGTGACAGCTTTGCCTTGAAGAGGGTACCGGAAGCGGAGTTGATCGAGCGAGCAAATCGAAGAATGAGTTCAGTATAGACATCAGCGACAAAGCTGTTCAATTCGAGCGATTCGTCAGTACTGTTTGATCGCGTTGGGACGATCCCATTGCGACTCACCGAAGAACTGTATGTCCATCTACTCCCGAATGCTCAAAGTTGATTCCTGCTGCACCGTTAGCAGCGACGATGATTTGTAGCTAAACCCTCTCATCCGAGTCAGCACAGCGTGTGGAAAGAGTTCGACGAGATAGCTTACCTTGTCATAGTAGCGATTTGTACAGGTTCCGACTTGAACACCCTTGTCGAGTTTGTAAGTTCCGCCTAGTCGACATCGGAGTATCAGCGCATCGCGCCAGACAGGTCCATGACGAGCGCGAACTCACAAAGCATGTTACTACATAGCTCGCTTGCACTTTCGGGGTTCGAGTCGTCCAAACAGACAACGAAGAGCGCTTTGTCGAGAACTTCGAGACACATTGCGTTTCCCATGTTCTTTGCGAGATGATTCCGTTGTTCAGCCCATGTCGCTCGACGTTCCGTACTCAGGACACCGAGAGCTGATTGAGCGACTTGATTCGGGGGAGTTCGAGCTGCGTCGGCGACGATCGCAGTTAGATTCGAGAGGAGAGCGCGTTCGGTCAGGCAAGGTCGATTCCTCGAGTCAAGCACCTAAAGTACTCGCGATCTCGGTGAGCGCTGCTTGACGACCAGACGAGTGAGGTAGCTACTCACGTCGAACCAATAGAATTGACCTCGAGCCATCACGATAATGTGTCTAGATTCAGGGTCGACTTGCATCTTGCACCCGTTCCTGTAACACAAGCGATATTGGCACCTTTTCGATCGAAACGAAGCAAGAAAGGTACGCACTTTGTGGGGATTCGAGCAGTTGCGAACAATTTCGTATATTGACTCATGTCGACTGATCAGAAACGAGCTCAGATCAGCTCAGCCGGGTAAAGCAGCGGAAGAATATCACCTACGAGGTGTCCCTCGAAAGTTATCGGGCTCGAGTACACCTTCTCTCAGATCGTGAACGAAAGAAAGACTGGCGAGAATGAGAGAAGTCGCTCGCATGAGTTGACTTCCCCGAGCTGGTGTGGGATCATCTCTACTCAGAAAACGTCAGCTCTGATACTGCTCCGTGGAACAGAGTGAGCTCACTCGAGAATGAAGAAAGGATTGAGTGAGAGAACGACGGATTCCGAATACGAAAGGTAAGATTCGGTCCACCACTCCTCGATGTAAGACGCTCGTGTTGCCGCATACTCTTTGAGTTTCTGATGTAGCTCAGGACCCTCCTTCTTGAGGAAAGCTTCTACGACGTGCTTGGTATGAGAATGTTCAGAGGGAGTCTAAACAGAGCGAAGTCCGAATCATCAGCTTCTGCTCGCGGCTGTCGTGGATCTAATCCTCTCGTACGCCTCTCCTAGTTACCTTCTGGCTCGCTGCAATCCCTCCCTTTCCTTCTCCTTCTTCCCTTTCCCCCCACCTTGACGTCGTTCTTCTTCAGAACACTCTCTGAATCGATGAGGGAGAGCTCAGAGCGTACCTGTAGACCCTCTAATGCTTTGACATACTTTTTCATCGTCTCTTCGAGAGGTGGGACAGGTAGTTTAGGTAATTCATCTTGACCAGCAAACGTTTTCCCAGTCGCCCAAGGAGCTAGTGCTTGTGTGTTGTCGATTCGTTGTGGCCGAGGTGTGTTCATTGCTCTTGTTCAAAGTATTGAGCGAGGTCTCTGAAGTGAAAGGAGAAGCGAGCAAGTTCGAAAAGTGGAGGAGTCGAACGAAAATCGCACTCCCCGCACCCGAGTTCTGCGAATGACAAGCAACTCTTTGGAGAGAGAAGCAGAGAGAGAAAGCGCGTCGGGTGTTTGAGGGGTCGGAAGAGAAAAGTCGAGACCCTAATCGGAACGAATCGCGTTGCGTGAAGCTCTTCGCAAAACTACAGTAGATGGCATTCGTGCTCTGCTCTAGTGAGATGCTTTTGATCTCTCCGCGACGAACGACGGATAGTTGACGGGGCGAGTCGTCGATGAAGCTGATTTCGAAATAAAACGTTCTCCTCGCTCAACTCGCTCAAACTCCGCTTATGTGGTCTCGAAAGAATAGTGGGCACAGATAGTTCCAATGGCATCCAAGGAGCTGACGACGTAAACGAGTTGACCTGAAGAAGGGAAAGGAACGAAACGGGTATAGAAACGCAGAGAACAGAAAGAAACAGACCGAAATCAACGAGGAGAATTCTGCAAGGGTTGTGGCTAGCAGCGTTCGCAAAAGGGAGTGATTCGGTTGGCTTGTCGAGAGATGGGATGAAAGTGGGCGAGTGCAAAAAGGTGGTGAGCTCCAGACTGATCTCTGGCAGGATTGACCAAAGTCACGCTACTACGACTACTACGACGGCTGTCTCCGTTTGACGAGTAAGCATCAATGATCTCCTTATGTAACTGAGAGCGTAGCTGCGCTTTCCGGTCGATCTGTTGCAGAGCAATAGTCAGCAAACTTGCCCTGGTCAATGAGGCCAATTTGAATGCATAACAGCTACCATCTGTCGCTTGAGTGCATCCCTCTGCGCTAAAGTTGGCTTGTCATTTTCCGACGTTGGCATGCCGGCACTGACGCCCTGAGGGGACTCCCAGCTCTTCAGAAGTTTCTCGTATCGATTGAGCTTTTCTCGTAGATCCACCCTTTTGACGTGGCGAGAGCTATCGGTGCTGGCTGAGCTTCACAGAACAAGATAAGTTATCTTGTGTGGGCTTCAGAGAGCTGCTAGGCTACTCACTCAGGAAAAACGCCGGCTCGCCGCCCACTTGGCGCAATTTCTCTGTCGTGTCGGCAATTGTTTGTCGAATATGTTTAAGAGTGTGTCGCCTACGCGTCGTGGACGAGGTCCAGTTGCGGTCGTTGCGCACAATAGCCACTGCACGCAAAATTTTCAGCTGAAAGCGATCACCAATTGCGAGCAGGCATGAAATAGGGATTGCACCTTCTTTACGCAGTTGCTTATAATTGTCGTAGGCTTGTAACACTTCTGCCTACAGAACCGAGACGATGTAAATTGGCTTGCTTCGGCGTCAGGCCAGAAAATGTTGAAATAACTTACAAGTCTTGCTTTACGAGGTGCATCACTGCAGGCGTTCACTGGTGATTTCATAATCGCTAAGCTCTTCACTTTTTCAAGGTCGAAGAATGACATGTGACTGACCATCTGCAGATAGTTCAGCGTAAGTTTTTGGGAGAGGCGGGACAGGAGGAATCGATCCGGAGGTTGGAGTGATGACACCAAACGGGCCTACATGTCCTTGAGGAACTCTAGGCATATTGTAGAGGGTTGTGCGGGAGAGAGAAGGCTAGGAGGAGGGAAGAGAACGAAACAAGGACCGGTAACAGACCGACAACAGATTCCGCGGATCGATCTCGATCTCGCCCATTTCTCTTCCTTCGTGGGTCATCGGCAGTTCGAATAGCACCGCCCCGAGATAGGAGAACCTCGGCAGAAGTGGGTGAACCCGACGATAGGAGGAAAAAGAACAGTTTCGCAAATTTCGAACATCGCAGCGTTCAAAGGAGGAGGACGTCCAGGGTTGTTCTCTTGGTGCTGTATCCCCGTCGGACTCTCGTGCTTTCGATCATCCTCTTCTCGCAGACCGTTGTTGCGAAACTATTTTTGACGAATTCTGTCAAGCTTGTGGTTCAAATTCAGCTGCTAAATAGTAGCGGATTCCCGCTTGAGAGTGGACCTCCTCTCTCCCTCCCTCCCTACGAAGAGAGATGCTACGCCGAGCCAACACAACAACAAGAACACTCCTCAAAGCCTCCCTCTCCTCTCCTCTTCCTCCTCGTTCTCCTTTTCTCCTTCCCCACTCGGAAAGATCGCTTTCTTCCTCTTCAAAACGAAAGCCAATCAAGATAGTAGAAGTTGGACCACGAGATGGATTACAAAACGAAAAGGAGCTACTCTCGACCGAGTTGAAAGTCGAATTGATCAAAAAGTTAGTCGAAGCTGGTTGTCGAGATGTCGAAGCAGGTAGTTTCGTAGCTCCTAAATGGGTAAGCACCTCACTCTCCTACATCTCACAATGCAATACAAACTGAAATAGATGGAGTAGGTTCCACAAATGGCGTCAACTCCCGAAGTATTAACTTCGCAAACCCTTTCCAAACTACGAGAATCCTATGCTTCCCTTTCCCTTCCCGTCCTCGTCCCGAACGCCAAAGGACTCGAATCACTGTTCTCACTCCTCGACTCCCAACGTCCTTCCTCGAATACTCCTCCTCTGACAAAGGAAATCGCAGTGTTCGTTGGATGTACCGATGGATTCTCGAAAGCCAACCTGAATTGTACAGCATCTGAATCACTCTCTCGCCTACCTACCATCGTCGATCGAGCACAAGAAAGGGGTTTGAAAGTGAGAGGATACGTCTCGACCGTGTTGGGTTGCCCGTTTGATGGGAGAGTGGAACCGGATCAACCTGCGAGAGTTGCCAAGGAGTTACTCGATATGGGATGTTATGAAGTGAGCTTGGGAGATACGATAGGAGTGGGAGTACCGAGCGGATGGGAGAAATTGGTGAATGAGTGCGAAAAGTTGGGTGTAGGAGCAGATAAATTGGCTGTGAGTTTCGATTTCACACGACGAAGGACTCTTACTCTCCCTTTTGTTCATCGACACTGACATGAAGTAAGACGTTTTGAAACAGGCTCATTGTCATGATACGTACGGAACAGCTCTAGCGTCGATTCTACACTGCGTCAAAGTACTTTCTTTGCCCCTCCCCTACCTCTTTTACACCCTCACTAAGCCTCTCTCTCTCTACAGACACTCGGAATCCCAACGATAGACTCCTCAATTTCTTCCCTCGGTGGCTGTCCCTACTCTCCCAATTCGACCGGGAACGTCTCAACCGAAGATATCCTCTACCTCCTATCCTGCTCGAATATCCCTACTACCCTGATTCCGACCCCACTGAGCTCGGAAGAACTGATAGAGGGGAGTGAAGTGTTTGGGAGGTTGTGTGAGGTCGGTGAATGGATTAGTCGTGAGTTGGGGAGGGAGAATGGAAGTAGGGTTGGGAAGGCTTGGAGGGGGAGACAAGAGAGGACGAGGAAGCTAGAGGAGAAGGGGATGTAGAGGGACAGGGCTCGAAGGTGAGGCGAGGAAGCGAGAAAAGACGGAGAAGGTTATGAGGTGATTGTGAATAGTATTATCAGTAGTGAAGGCGAAAGATACCCCAACGATACAACCTTAGAACAGATTGAGCAAAAGAGAGATGGGTGAGAGTCGTGAGAGTCGATTGGGAAGGGGAGAACAACAAATTGAGCACTGAAAAAGAATGGAGAGATTGAAGGAAGAGGCAGGGAGGACAGCTCGAGAGAATGGGAATGAGGGAAGAGTGAGTGTCTGAGGAAGAAGCTGAGAGCGGGAGGGCAGGGCTGAGGAGGCTAATTCGAAAAATCGGAAACCCGCTCAAGTGAGCTTGCGCCAAAGGATGAGAGCACTACGTCCGTTGAAGCCGAACGATCAGTACAGACACGAGGGATCGACTCGGCGAAACGAGACGTACATGAGAGTAACGAGAACGACGAGGAAGATTCCGATTGTGATCCTCTGTCGGTAAGCGCTGTATTCCGAAGACTCAACCCATCAGTCCGGCCCAGAGTCGTAACGATGGAGCGAGAGTTGCAGACGTACGTTCGAATCATTTTCGTAATCGTTCTACTCGCTCTGTTGACACTCATATCTGCCTCCTCCAACGTCTCGTTCGCACCTTGTAACTGAATCCTCTGCCCGACCAAACTGTTTAATACGCCTTGTCCAATCTCCTCATTCTCTGCCGCTAATCGATGTGCATTATCCAATCTCCCTGACGAAGTGTTGATCGTTTGAGTAGAGTTTAATAGGCGTTGTCGTTGTTGTTGACCTGAAGAACTCAAGGGTGTATCATCACCTTCATCATCGGATCCATTCAGGTCGTAGGCGGAGTGAGTAGGACGAGAGGAGAGTAACAAGTCGCGGTCAGATTGGGATTCGAGTGCTTGTAATTTGGAACGCCATGATTTCAGTTGAGTTTTCGCAGAGCGGACGACGATAGATTGTTTCGGGTTTGATTTCGCTGAGAGTTGAAGTTGCTCAATCTGTGAGCAAGAGAGGGGAGGTGAGGAGGAGAGGATGAGGTGGAGAGAGGGAGAAGGGGAACGAACTATTTCATCTGCTTCGTCTAGATCTCTATAGGTACGTCGTACGGCAGTCTTGCGTTCCTCTACATCGCTCGAACGAGGACCTGGTGAGTGAGATGAAAAGGGAGATGAGAAGTGAGATGTGGGAATTCACCTCCTCGTAGTTTGGGTAATTCTGAATCTAGTTTCGTGTTGATCGATTGTTGAATTGCTAGGTATTCGTTGTGGTAAGAGTTGAATGCGTCCATTGCCTGAATCTGGAGTGAGAAGTTGGGGTCAAGAAATGACGCTGCGATGAAATCTCTCTCTTTCTCTCTCTCTCACTCTCCAATTCGACCTGACACAGTACAGTATAGACAAACATGGGAAGATTCAATTGTGAACAAGTAGGATTCATCGGACTCGTAAGTTTCTCTCTCCTCTCCTCCTGATTCACTTTCACCGAGGTTGAGACTCGCTCTATGAAACAGGGTAACATGGGAGCACCTATGGCCGCCAACCTCGCGAAATACCTACACGAGAATGGCAAACCCGCTTTAACCCTCTACAACCGTACCGCTTCGAAACTCCCTCCTGCCTCGAAAACCATTTCCCACTCTCCCTCCCCTCGAGAACTAGCGAGAACTTGCGACGTAGTCATCACTTCCCTATCGAACGACGAAGCAGCTTTGGCGGTTTACGCGGAACTGTTCGAGGGCGCAAAGGATAAGAAAGCGGAACGAGGAGAGGAAGGTGAAGAGAGGGCAACTATCTTTATCGATACCTCGACCCTGTACCCTGCTACTTCAGGTCAGTTGGAACGACAAGCTGCTCAAACTCCTTGGTCTTTCTACCTCGCCGCTCCCGTCTTGTAAGCCCTCGATAATATCCCACTCAAGATTCACTCTCTAGGTCAAGCTGATCTCCTTGTTTTCGATCATCCTCAGCGGCCCTCCTCCTCTCGCGAAAGAAGCTCAACTAGTAGTAGTCCTCTCGGGAGATATCTTCGCGAAGAAACACGCCGAGAAACTATTGGTCCCTGCTATGGGAAGGAAGATTATTGATGTTGGAGCAAACGTTGAAAGGGCTTCTAGCTTCAAATTGTTGGGCAATTCGTGTGTTTTGGGAGTCATTGAATTGTTGGCGGAGAGTATGACTTTGGCGGATAAGACGGGAGTTGGTGCCGATCTTTTGTATGAATTCATAAAGGAATTCCTTCGTGAGTTCAAACTGCTTTCTTACTGCCGCTCTCTGCGACGGCTGATACGATCCCATCGATTTATAGCTGCACCTGCTTTCATCGGCTGTGAGTTTCTCGAAGTCATACGAAGTTGACCCTCGCAAGTCGGAACTGATTTCCGGCTTCCCTGATTCTCACAGATGGAAAGAAGATTCTTGAGAACAACTTTTCTGGTGAAACTGGATTCACCGCCACTGGAGGTCTCAAAGACGCACAACACATTCGACGACTAGCGATGGAAGCAGGAGCAACCGTTCCCGCTCTCGACGTCGTGAGTCTTCTCCCTTTCCGCTTCTGATCCACTGAACATTGACTAAAGAAGGAAGTGCATAGGCTCATCGTCATTTGGTCACTTCTATTGCGAATGGTGGAGGAGATTTGGATTGGAGTTCTCTAGTTGCTGGTCCTCGACTCGCTGCTGGTTTATCTCCTTTCACTGGCGTAAGTCGACTCTCTTCCTCATTCTCTACCTCCTGTACGTGCTGACCATAGTGGAACGCGTGACTCGTAGCGAAAGGAACACGCTCATGATACTGGATTCGGTGCGAAGAGTGATGAGCCCAAGGGTACGCTTGAACCAGTCAGTGATGGAGGCATCAAGGAAGTCAAGAACTTCTGAACGGCGTGAGATGAATAGTGCATTTGTGTAGATAGATAATAGATCCGTTTGAAGTTTGTCGAATCGTGCGAAATCTCAATTAAATACATTTGCTCCGAGTTTCCGAAGAGAATCCAAAGTTTTTTTCGCCTTTGCAAAGGTTCTTCGATCACTACCATTTCACTCCCTCAAAGGCCATGAGTGAGCCAACGAGTAAACGAGCACGCACAGATGCGCCAGCAGCAGTCGATAACTCTTACCTCGCCCATTTGAACGAACCTCACAAACGAATGACTGGAGGTTCATCAGGCAACGGGACTACTCCTTTCGATGGATGGATCCCGAGAAAGATCACTGGGAAACAAGTAGAGAACGTTATGGTGAGCTCTCTCTCTTGCTTTCTCTCCTCGCTCAGTAGAAGGGAGGAAGAGAAAATAAAGTCAACAATCGACTCGACTCTCCTGTCCTTTTGGACCTTGCAGAGCGATCGCTGACCTCCTGATTGAATGTGATGGTTAGGCTGGAGATGTCAACCCATTCACGATGCGACCCCATTCAAAACGTTACTTTGACATTTTCGAAGTCCGCAAGAAGTTGCCCGTACATCAACAGATGAGCGAATTCTTGACCATGTTCTCCGAATCACAATTCGTCGTACTCTCTGGTGAAACCGGTTCCGGAAAAACTACTCAGTAAGGTTTCTCCTTCCTCCATCCCCCAAAGTTTTTCGTTTCTTTCGCAAGCTAATTTCGAGTATTGTGTGTGCAGAATCCCTCAATACGTAGCTTATGCCGATTTACCCCATTTGAGGAGACCGGGGTTACAAGTAGCTTGTACTCAACCGAGGCGAGTAGCGGCTATGAGCGTTGCGAAACGTGTGGCGGACGAAATGGACGTTAGTTTGGGTGAAGAAGTCGGTTACAGTATTCGATTTGAGGATTGTACGAGTCCCAATACTTTCCTCAAGTAAGCTCATCGACTCTTTTTACAACTCAAGCGGAAACTGAACCAAAATTGTGGAATTTTTTAGGTACATGACAGATGGTATGCTCTTACGAGAAGCTATGAACGATCACATGCTCTCCCGATACTCGACTGTCATTCTCGACGAAGCGCACGAACGTACCCTCGCTACCGATATCTTGATGGGTCTCTTGAAGGATATCGCGAAACGTCGTCCCGATCTCAAAATCGTAGTCATGTCTGCCACTCTCGATGCAGCCAAATTCCAAAACTACTTCTTCGGTGCTCCTCTTCTCAAGGTTCCCGGTCGAACATTCGCCGTCGAAATGTGAGTAAACTGTCCTCTTCTGGCTCCGGATTCGAGACTCACGAAAAATTCGGAGATTCGTAGCTTCTACACTCCCGAACCCGAACCCGATTACCTCGAAGCCGCCATCAGAACTGTACTCATGATTCATCAAGCCGAACCAGAAGGAGATATCCTAGTATTCTTGACGGGAGAAGAAGAAATCGAAGACGCTTGTCGAAAGATTATGGTCGAAGCGGACCAACTTCCTCATCACGTCGGACCTCTCAAAGCCGTCCCTCTCTACTCTTCCCTCCCTCCTCAACAACAACAACGAATCTTCGACAAGGCTCCCCCTCCACGAACTCCCGATGGTCCCCCAGGTCGAAAAGTCGTCATTTCAACCAACATCGCCGAAACTTCCCTCACTATCGATGGAATCGTCTACGTCGTCGATCCTGGATTCTCGAAACAAAAGATTTACAACCCTAGGATTCGAGTGGAGAGTTTGTTGGTCAGTCCGATCAGTAAAGCTAGTGCGAATCAAAGGGCTGGACGTGCTGGACGAACAAGACCTGGAAAGTGTTTCCGATTGTACACCGAATCTGATTTTGTCAAGGAGGTAAGTTTGCACTTTCTCACCCTTTCTATCGACGGAGCTGACTCAATCCTTCGAAACATGACAGCTTGAGGAACAAACTTATCCCGAAATTCTTCGCTGCAATCTCGCTTCCGTCATTCTCGAACTCAAGAAACTCGGTGTCGACGATCTCGTACACTTCGATTATATGGATCCTCCAGCACCTGAAACCGTTATGCGAGCTCTCGAACTGCTCAACTACCTCGCAGCTTTCGACGACGAGGGCAGTGAGTTCAACTAGTCACTTCCTCTCTCATCGACGTTCAAGAGCTGACCTTAATTCTTGCCCAGACCTCACCCCGCTCGGAGACATCATGTCTGCCTTCCCTCTCGAACCTCAACTTGCGAAGATGCTCATCGTTTCTCCCGAATTCAAATGCTCAAACGAGATCCTCAGTATCGCCGCCATGCTTTCCGGTGAGTCTCCCTTGACTCTCCTCCGCGAATCCATGCTCACTCCTGTTTCGTTTCCGTAGTCCCCAACCCTTACCTCCGACCGAACTCTCAACGAAAAGAAGCCGACGAAGCGAAAGCTCAATTCGCTCACCCAACGGGAGATCACCTTTCGCTCCTCAACCTGTACCACGCGTACAAGGGCAATCCCGATGCGAACTGGTGCTGGAACAACTATGTTTCATTCAGGGCGATGCAGCAAGCCGATAACGTTCGAAATCAATTGAAGAGGAACATGGAGAAGCTTGATCTGTACGTCTCACTCAGCTCTCTTATCTACTCTCTATACTCCCGCTGACAACTGCTCGATCCATTTGCAGTGATTTGGTTTCGACCGCTTTCGAGGACAAGTCTTACTACGAGAACATCCAGAAAGCTCTCACCTGTGGATTCTTCATGCACGTCGCTCACCGAGAAGGAGAGAAGAATGGATACCTCACGATCAAGGATCTTCAGGTCGTCGGTGTTCACCCAAGTACTGGATTGGATCACAACCCAGAGTGGGTCATCTACAACGGTAAGCTTTCGCTCTTTCCCTTCGCACTTTTCCAGGATCCGACTGACTCTTTTTTTGCTCCTTTACAGAATTCGTTCTCACTACTCGCAACTTCATCAGAACAGTCACTGAGGTTCGACCAGAATGGTAAGTTCCTGATCCTCTTGAACGTGATCTCGCATCAGAGGCTGACCCTTTCTTTCCTCTGCAGGCTTTGGGAGTTCGGTGCTGCATACTTCGATCCTACGAACCATAAAGCGTTCCCCGACTGTGAGGCACGACGAATCTTCGAGAAGATTGCTAGCGGTAAATACAAGGGAGGAAAGGACGCGCAACTCGGATACTCTGGAGGAAAGGCGAAGAGTTCGAGGAAGGAAGGAAAGGAGAAGAAGAAGAAGTACTAGATATTATCCGCATTGTTAGACTTTTCCTCTCTTTGTGTGTAAACGAGGTTCGCTTTTTACCTCTTTCTCTCTCGGTCCTTGCATGTGATTGTTCGCACGGATTCGGTTACAAGCGTTACAAGCGTTACAAGCGTTCAAGCTGCTTTTCTGTTCCTAGAAAGCTAATCAGACTCACTTTCTCCTTCTCCCTCACTTCCGTCGTCACTCTCTCCGCCTCCATCTTCACGTCCTTCGCCGTCGTCGCCTGATCCCTCATTCTTGACTTCGTCCTCCTTCTGAGCTGCTTCCTGTCTCTGAGCGAAGAAGTTGCGGGAAGGTGGATGATAAATGATACAAGGAGGATCTGGGTTGAAGGGACAACGTGAACGTTCAGTCTTGTAAGAAGCGAGGCCTACATTGCGGATCTAGGAGCGCGTCAACGGCTTGATCAGTACATCCGAATCCATCAAAGAAAGGCAAGAGGGAAAGGCGCTTCATACGAGATCTCGCCAACGACCGTACTCTTTCTTCTTCACACGAGAATTGTCCCACCTATACCACCCGGCGTCGAGGAAGTCGAGATCTTGTTGTGTCGCTACATTCTCGTCGAGTTGACCGATTTCGAGGAGAGCGAAGACAGCGCACGCGACTTCGAGAGGTCGAGTAAAGCGGTGAGCAGGAGTTGTTCGTTTCTTTTCCTTTGCTGACATGTGGTCTTGAGGCGCGTTCGAGTGGAGGTGACTGTTGTGTTCGAGATGTTGATGAGCGATGACCTCTTGGAATGATCCGACGAATCCTGTTTGAGTCTCATTGTAATGTCGCCTAGGTCCATGGCCCCAATAGCTGATACGACTGATCAGTTTCTTCGATCCTTGACAACCTCCATCACAAACGAGAATAGAAGTAGCGAGGTTGAAGAAAGAATCGAGATCGCGTTCGAGAATCTCGTTGACAGCTTCTTCAAGATCCTCCTCGTTTTCGAACTCTTCATTCGTCAAAAGGATAAGTCGTACTGCTGAAGAGATCGAATCTAGGTGATAGTCTTCGAGTTCGAATTTGATGAGAGGAAGAAGGAGTTTCCAAGCCGAGTCGTCGATCGTGTCCTCCTCGTTCGAGTCATCTTGCCAAAGAGGCTTGACCGAAGGAAGGAGAAGGAAGTCGATGAAAAGTGGGAGGATAGAATTGGAGGAGCGGAGGGATGCTGTGAGAGAATCGTAGAAAGGTCGTAAAGAGCGTTTCCTCGATTGTTGCCTGTTCTCGATAGCGGTCTTGTTTCGCTTTGCGGCCAGCTTGACTCTTCCAGCGTCGATTATCGCGAGAACTCTCGATCGGATTGTGTTCCAGATCTCGTCGGTCAGAGCTTGATCTGCCTTGACGATTTTGAGTAATCCTTTGCGATTGATGAAGTACGTCCTGTAGAATCACAAAGCAAGTCAGCGCGATGTCGAGGTCGCACTGGTCATTGTGAAACGGTGGAACTCACACGTCATCGCTGTAGCCGTCAATCGATTCCAAACGCTTCTCGATACTAGGCGAAGTACTTTCTTTTTCAGTCAGCTCAGATGCTCACGATAGATAACAATGATAGAGAGTACCTCCTCTTCAGATCGTCGAAAGCAACATCGTTCGAGACTGCCTCCTTCGCTACCTCCTGGAGACGAAGTTCCTCATCCTTGACCTCCTTGATGATTCCACAGGCGACTGAGTCGAGCGCTTTTCCGTCCTGTTTGCGCACAGTCCGCTCAGTATGCTTGATATGCTATATCGACTGTCGAGAGACGACAAGCGAACGAACCTGTTCGACCTTACGAATATGCTCGACTCGGTTCTTGACGAAAGCCTCAACTCGATTTCCAGTCTCTTCTTCTTGAGCGTTCTCATCGTCACCCGCAGGCTTCTGTGAGCGAGAGGGTCGCTTGGAGCTACGTTTGAGAGCTTTAGTTTGAGCGGCGTAAAGATCGTTCTCGTCGTCCAACTCAATCGTATTGAGAAGTTTGCTATAGTAGTCGAGCTCGTCGGTTAAAGCGTGTCCTGTATCATATATAGCTCAGTGATATGAGCCTTCAGAGCAGAAGTGAGAGAGAAGCTAACTGAAACTCGTGGCGAAATCCACGCTCATCGAATCTGGAAAGCAAATTCGAACGATCAGCAGTGTTTCGAAACCGGATCGTACACTGAGGCAGAAGGTGACTAACGCTCAGTCGTGACGACACAATTGAATGTCTGTGGGTGCAAGCGACGTTCCCTCATGTGTTTCCTGCTAAGTCGGACAAAGCTAGATCGACTCGAGAAATGAGTGGATCTCTCGCTGATTAAGCTCATCTGAATGACGACTTACCGCTCCCTTCGACAGTCCTTGCAGATCCTACGACGAAGCCACCAATCTGCCCAAGCTTGAGCTTTCCTTCCGCAACACTGTTCGCACGCCCTCCTCGTCAGCTCGAGACCTTCTAGACAGCTGATGAGAACGTAAGCTCACCTCGCAGTGAACTCCGAATACGAGAGCAGCATAAGCAGGTTCCGAGAAATCTTCAGCCGTCAAATCAGGTAACCCAATCTTCCTCCTCGACGATTTCCAGATTGAATTCGAACGGTTCTTAGACATGAGGATTAAGCGATATTGTTTGTTCGTACTAGAGAAGTTGAGGAGATCTTTCGGACTGAGTTGAGAGAGGATCTGAGTGAAAGATGAGGTGAATCAGCTTGCGAAGCTTTGGAATCAGCGAAAATTGAACTCGCCTCGGAGACTAATTCGAATGGTAGCTGATCTAATGGATCCACTTTCACCTTGTTCACTTCTTTCTTAGCTTTCCCTTTCCCTTTCCCAGCCTTTCCTTTCCTCTCTTTCGAATCCATTTCTTCTCCCCTCTTTCTTCCCTTCTTGCTGTTCTTCCTCTTTGAAACTGTCCATCTTCCTCGAGGTTAGCTCCTCATCTCCAATGAGCTAATCAGAGAGCGAGACGAACCTTTCTCTTCTTGATCAGATTCTTCTTCCTCCGAGGAACTCCCGGAGAGATCCAATTCGACTTGTTGTGAGTAATCAGGCTTGCTAGAAGCTTTGCGAGCACGTTTGAGACGCGTAGACATAGCTGAGAAGTGTTGTGGAGAGAGAGAGCAGAGGAAGAGAGAGAGAGAAAAGGGAGACTGGTTTTTGACTTTCTCCCCTCTCCTTGTTTCTTTTCAAAGCAGTTTTCGAATATTCGAATTGCGCAATCTCGAGATCCGAGAGCAGTAGTAGGACACAGACGTTGTCTACCTCGCTTACTGCTGTACGGAATCGAGTTGAGATGTGACTATTTTAACATTTTCATTCGCTGCGATTTTTCCTACGAGTCCACCTACTTCTTTGATGGTAAGGCCTCATCGACAGCTTCCGCAACCTTCTCGAGGAAGTGCTCGTCGGGTAAGGACAAGGCAGCTTCGGCTCGAGTGATCAAATCGTATTCATCCGCATCCTCGTCGTCCAAATCATCGGCATCTGCGAATCGAGTTCTCTCGGTCAGCACAGCTTCATGAGGAAAACAGACAGAGAGATCATTGACTCACCATTTCCATAGATATCAGGATGTTTCCTGAAGCATTCCTGCATCTTTCTGAACTTCTCGACGCAATCGACTCCTTTAGGTTCCGCCTCACTGTACACGAAACACGAGAATGCCGCCTTGAAATCTTCTCCACATGGTCCATCTGCCATTCCTCCTAGACAAGGGCAATCCCAGTTGATTTCTCCAGTTTCAGGGTTGAAGGCGGCCGCTTGAGAATTCTCTTCGTCGGGTGCAGTCGAGGAGGTAGGGTCGGCGGCGGAAGGGGCGGGGGCAGATTCAGAGGACGATGAGGAAGAGAGTGCGGAGGGAGTGAGGGATTCGGGGACAGCTGTAGAGCGAGAGAGAGGGAGAGAAAACGGCTGAGGTCAGCGAAAGTTGCGAAACAGCCAACTGAAAGGAGCTCTCGAAGCTGAGAGAGTGCTACACTGTTATTCAAAGTAGTCTGAGAGTACTCTATAGCAGCCCTCTCCTTTCAATGATGAAGAGATTGAACTTACCTTCTTCAACCTTTTCCTTTACTTCCTTTGCCTTCTCCTTGACATGTTCGAGTGTACCCTTCTTGTCCTTCTTTCCACCTACCATCAAGATAGCTGCAGTCCATCCAAAGAGAGCGGCGAGACCGAGAGAGGCGACAACGATCGGTCGGGAAGTTTGAGATTGGTAAACACTCGCTTTTCGTAGGGTAGACTCTGAGATGAACCTCCGTGTAGGAATCTGAGAGTTGGGCAAGCGCCGGGGAAGCGTTCGGAGAGGTGCGCGTAACATATCGTATGGAATTGATCAGAAAAGAGAAGAGGAGCGAGAGGTCTCGCGTCGCAACCCAACTTGAGTCTCGCAAACAAGCACACACAGCGACATAGTAAAGAGGTATCGTCGCAATACACAGAGTATGCCCTTCTCGCTACTAATAAAAATGAAAGAATGACAAACCCCTTAGAATTTGAACTTCTCCTTCTCCTTGTCCTTCTTCTTACTCTCAGCTGTAACCGCACGTCACGAAAACACTTGTCAGTACGAGTAGACACTGAGAGGTGTTGCGGGACGAGTGGAACTTACCCATTTTCCTCCTCTTCGCCACTTCTTTCGCAGCGAAGTCACTGAAATCCTCATGAGTTCCACCTCTCTGGTTGCCTGCCGCTTCGAACCTCTGCCTCAACTCGTTCTCCGTCAACCCCTCGAGATCCGCCGCATCAAGCGCAATATCCACTCCACCAGCTTTACGTTTCGTTCCTCTCTCCTCTTGACCCAACACTGGAGCTTTCGATCCTCCCGCTGCGCCTCCAGCTCCACCTCCTCGAGATAGAGCAGAAACGTCGTAAGTACGATCTGAACCCATGAATCCACGCATTCTCGATTCCTTCTCCGGTAAGACTTGGTACAACTCTTTCGGTCCGGAATCTTCCTCGTCTTCTTCTTCTTCGCCTTGAGTCGTCGTTGTTGTCTCTCGTCGCTTGCGGAGTTCGAGGAAGTCAGGAGTCTCGAGTCCTCCGGGTACTGTCGATGTGACGGATGCGAGTCCGGAAGGCGTTTCGAGTCCGTTTGCTGGAGTGGATAATCCATCTCCAATAACCGGTTCCTCGGCGTCAGAATCGTCGTCGGATTCCTCCTCCTCTTCCGATTCTGTAGGTCAAGGAGAACATTCCATCAGCAAAGAGAAGGAAGGATGAGTACAGCTTCCTCGAACGTACCTTCGACGTCGGGTTCCAACTCTCCCCAAGGCTCCTTCTCGATAGGTTCTCCAGACTGTAAAGCAGATGAGGACGATCGATCAGTTCGAGCGGTCTTCGGTCGATTAGCCGATCCTGTGCTTACCTGTAAACTGTTCGCGTTGTCGGTTACTCCGTAAATATCTCCATACAGAGGTCTTCCGTAATCGTCAAGAGGAGGTTTACCCCATCCACCAGGATGGAAACCCCATGCAGCACTATACGATTCAAACCCGTATGTCGTCAGCTCATCGAATCGAAAAATGCGAAAAACAGAGACAGTGAAAACGTACCCTTCTGGAATTGGAGCGTTGAGACCGGGGATTCGTAAATTAGGGTAAGAAGGAGGAGGACCGTAGCGTTGCATCGAGATGAGCCAGGGAGGAGGAGCGAGAGGAGGGATCGATAACGCTTCTTTGAGTTCTGGTGAAAGGTCTCCGGGTTTCTTCTCTTTCAACTTCGTTTCGAACTCTTTTCCTTCATAGTACCTGTACACTCGCAGATTCCCCGATTAGCTCGACCGTCGAAAAGCAGAGCTGAAGACGAAGTGAGAGCGTACAGTTCACCGAATTCAGTCATTTTCGGTTTCGTCTGGTACTTGAAGAAAGCGTCGTGAAGTTTCTGATAATCGATATCGATCTTTCCCATCTTTGGTTGAACTCGTTCACGAGTCTTTTGTTTGAGTGATTGTCCTTCTTCTTTTTCCTTGATCGCATCTCGTTGAGTCGCAATACCAGTATCCGCAATGAAACCTATTCGCACACTTTCGATTAGCTCGTATCAGGCCGGAGATCATTGAGAGAGAGAGAGGACATGCTTGGTAATTGGAAAGCAGGTTTCTCGATACCCCTCTTTCCAGCCAAATAATCCCGCTTCTGTCCCCAATGTTGAGGAATCGGTACAGTATTCTTATGACTCTTGATCATGACCAACAACCTCGGATCTTGCGCAGAGACATCGACCCACTCGACCACCTCGGGTTTCGAAACGAGTCGTTTCAATTCCGCTACTGACAATCGATTCATCTTGCGTTGTTTACGTTTCGATACTTCTTGTTGTTCCGCTTCGTCGTCTTCCGAAGGTAGGTCGTCGTCTGAATAGATGATCTCTCCTTTGTCGTCTCCAGTGATGTGAGACGAGTTCTCAGCCTGTGAGAAGTCCAACGTCAACATCTCGAGCAAGTGCAGGAGCGAAAGCGTCGATTGACTCACCTTGGCTTGATCTGGTACCTGGAAGTGCTTGAACACATCCTCGAATCCCTTTGGCACTGTAGCACTAGCATCGAGACCATCTTCCAACTTGATATCGTCCCTCGCCTCCTCCTATTCGGGGATAGCTAGTGAGTCAACTGTACCGCTTTAGGGCTAGCAAAAAGAATAAAGAGCATACCTGTGGAGGTGCAGCGGGTTTCTCGATTGGTCTCTCATCATCCACCTTGTCTTCCTCGTTCGTCTGTTTAGCTCCACCCTTTTGCTTCTTCTTTAATCGTTTCAGTTGTCCTCTTGACTTGTTCGAGGTCGAGATTGCGGCGCCATTCGTTGTTGCCGGCATCTTGGTTTGATGAATCAAAGGAAGCGGCTCTTTACTCGACTAGAGAGCTGATAGACTGGCTAGGTGTAGTGTGAAGGGCGAGAGGTACTGAGTGAGAGGCGTCTACAAGGCAGGCGAGAAGTGCGGGTGAATGGCTAAAGTCAACCTCGAAACTTCGCTTCGATCTCAAGTTTCGCAAACTTTGCTTCTTGCACTTTCTGACCTTTGACCACCCGGGACGAGCCAATGAAGTCTACCTGAAGGAAATAAGCGAGTCCCAAGCTCGCTCGGTAGCTGACCAAACGGGAAAAGACGATCCGAAAGCCAAAATTTCGAAATTCCTATTGGCTCTATACTCCTATAAAGCCAGCTTGTTCCTTCTCGAGTTCCTTCCCTTCGTTCTCGTTCCCCCTCATCGACTGCCCTGCCCTCGAATCGTTTCTACCGAGCACTGCAATCCATTCTTCCCTCGCGAACGCCGTATCACCTCCTTGAGCTCCGTCTCCCTCGACATCTCGCGATCCCTCTACAATCTCGTTCCCTAGTCTGGCTACTCCTGCAGGGCGAGTCGATGTTCCGACCTCCGTGTACCATAAAGACCAACCTTGATTCTTTCGTTCTGATTGCGCTTTGAGTGCCGTCCAGAAGAGTAACCATCCACAAGGTAATCCCAGGATCCCCGTTGCGAAGAAAGGGACGAATAGGATCGCTTGAGACCATTTCGGATCTTGGAGGTTGAAGGGATAGGCGTAGACTACGTAATTCAAGGCGACTTGAACTGTACAACATACTGCGAACACGCTCAACGTGATGAGGAGTGACTGGTGTGCAAGGAAGGGATTAAAAGTCAGAACTACTGCTATGAGAGGGAGACGACGGGCAGCAGAGAATAGGAAACTCACGAGCCATGCAGATCGAAGTTTTCTAGAGTGTCGACTCCCTTCACCATTCGTGGACGAGCATAAGACGGTGTCCATCTGCTTGAGTGACTTGTGTAATCCGTACAGATACGGTATTGCAACCGCAGCGAGGACGAGCAGAAGCAAGGTACCGCTGATTGCCTGCAAGAGAAAGTTCGCCCTCCAAGTTGATTCGATTCGTTCGAGTTGGAGTTCGAAGGCGGTGAGCAGGAGAGGTGGAGGAGCCGGTGATGAAGTGATGTCGTCCTCTCGAGTCCAAATGGCACCCAAACCCAGGAGGATAGAATCGAGTTTGTCGAAAGTCTTGACTGCCTCCGAGTAAGCTTTCCCTCCAAGTATCGAGTAAACCAGTGTGAAGACCAGGACAACCAGCGGCGAGAGGATGCCGACTACGTTACACGCATAAGCCCGCGAGTCGATGTTCGAACCTTTCGAAGCGAGATCGACGAGGTAAGTTGACGTGAGACTCCAGACGACCGTTTCGCAGATCAACCATGGTGAAGCTCCAACGAAAAGTACGATGTAGCCAAAGTCGGCCGGCGGAATAGGGTCTTCGAAAGTTTGAATGGATCGAACGAAGAGTAATTCGAAGACTGCGAATGGCAAAGTCAGCAATCACCTTGTAATATTGCAGGCTCGGAAGGCTCACGGGGTAAGATCGCGATAGTAACGAGGCTCAATAGGACTGAGAATTGCGGCATGATGAGCGGAGAGTTGGCATGTCGTCGGAAGACGAAGAATATCGACTTTTTCCATCTCATCACCAACGCTGCCAACGCGAGCAGTATGATTCTGGTTGTCGATCAAATCATCAGCTCCAAGCATACGTCCTCGATGCAGAATCGAGGCTTACACTCCGTGAACTGCAATCAAGAACTCGAGTTGAATGATCGCTGAATGAGGGACTTGGGGCGTTAGATATCCTTTGAGAGTGCTTGAGAGGCCGATATATGGGTTCTCATCCGGTGATAGAGCAGCGAGAAGAGGTAGGAGGTCGCTGAATCCCATCGAGGGGACTGTGTCGAGTGTTAAAGTCGAATGCCAGCAACATCAGAAAGAACGTCGAACCAGCGTTTGGCGGCTGAGCGGGAAGTCGAATCTGGGCACTGGCAACTAGTAAGGCCTCATCCGACCTGGGGTTGAGATAAATTCACCGCAGAAGGAAAGCATGCGCCGTTCAACGAGCAAAGTGAGACCTTGAATGAACTTGAATGGCACTCTTCAAGTCCGGCTACAGCTTGATAGTCGATGCGCAGCGAGAAGAGAATTTCGATCAGCTCCAGTGAAGGCCGCTTGCCGAGGATTTGGGGCTTAGATCGAGAGAAAGCGAACAAATTCGTTTTGTAGTGTCGCCGCCGTCTCGCTTCCTTGTTACACAACGTGTCCCGCCACGGCGGCACTACGCATGTACGTCGGCAAGTATAATGCACATCTGCCATCGAGTCGACATCAGTCATCGCTCCCAGCGTGAGAGGTGAGAGGTGGGAATGAAGACTCACGAGCCTGCGGAAAAAGCGTGCTGTGAGTTGAACAGTTCGAGGATAGTGGTCGTAGCTTGAGTTAGGAGACAACAAAGCTGTTGAACGGAGTAGCACATCTAAGCGGAGCAGGACTGAGAGGCTGTCGAGTGCAATGGCGAAACTTTTGCGAAAATGAGGACGTGTCAACACGACGAGAGAGTTCCGAAGCAAGCGAGATAGACTGGGCAGCCCAATGAAATACGATAGACTGAGCATGAGATCAATCAGCGAAAATAGGTGAAGTGAGAGAAGTCAAGAGGAGAAAGTTCTCTCCTCTTCTCGACTTGTCTTCATAGAATTCCGTCGTTGTCTCGAGATACCACTAGAGTCGAACTACAACGGACTACCGATACCCTAATCAACCCTTTGAGTGCTTTCGCAGGTTAGTTTCCCTTCCCTCTTGCTTCCCATCACCTTTGAGTCCCTCCTCCCAACTGAACCTCTCGATCCACGACTCACCCCTTCCTGATACTGATTTGAACCTTCAATCTCTTTTTGAACAGTATCTCATACACCTCGTACGCCTAGTGCACTTCCCGATTCAGTCTAGCCGCCTCATCTTTGAAAGCGAGGCGGCCTCTCTACCAAAGAATCTCGTCAACTCCCACACCTCGCCTAGTACTCGTTGATCCACTCAAGGCTAGTCCTAGTTGATCGTACACGCGTCAAGACCCTCTCAATCCACTCCAACCAAGTGGTATCGAGAATCGACACCTCACCTCTCCGACACTCTTTCGCTTTCACATTTCTCAACCGGACTCGCTCGTCCCTCCATGAGCAAGTTCGGTAGAATGGGTGAATCAAATACACCCCAAGGAGGAGGCGACAATGGTGGAGTAGAGCTCCGTGTAGCCCAGGAAATGGTCGAGCTCATCGACATCGCCAACAGGGAGGGAGAACAAGGTAGACCGGTAGATGTTCATGCGTGGATCAAAGCGGTTCATGAGGCGCATCCGTCTTTGCGGTGGGGAGATGTTATCAGGGTTTATGATTCACCTATGCGACAACTTCCCGACACGACTTGGTCCCTTCGAGCTCTCGCCAACATCCTCTCCCTCTCTCCTTCCCCAGCACCTTCCTCAGATGATCCCCGATCGAATCGTCCCGCTCCTCCCCCTCAAGGTTTCGTTTCTTCTCCAGGAGGAACCAGTGCGATCAGTGGTCTCTGGTCTCCCTGGGCAAACCCTCTCCTCCAATTCACTCTCGTAGATCGCCTCGTATACCTCGCCATCTCTTCCACTTCTTCACAAACCTCGACCGACGCGTCATTCCACCTCTCTTCCCTCCCTTCGATTCACAAACTCGTCCTTCCCGAAGACGCTTCTCACGCTAGTCCTACCATCAAGTCCCTCGCTACGTCGGTTCAGTCGAGTGCGTGGAACTGTGCAGAGCTGGTCAAGACCTTGATTCGGTTGGGTGCAGAAGGTGGTGGAGAAGTTCAGGCGAGAGCTCACGAGCTACTCGATAGAGGATGCAAGAGCAATCCGGAACTCATGTTGATCGGTCTCATTCAGATCGAGGTGAGTCGATATTCTTCTCGAGTTATTAGCGTGCGAAACGTACTGAATTCCAGGTCGAATCTGGGTTCACAGAAACCATGGAACGCTCTTCATGCAGAACTCACTGCTCGTCTACTCTCGACCTTCCTCGCCGGTCACCCTTCTCATCAACTCGTCTTCCTCCGACTTCACCAACTAGATCGTCAATTCCTCTACGCCGCCCTTCGCGATTTCTACGCCGAATCAGAAATGAACGTCACTCGCATCGTCGACATCGCGCAAGACCTCAAAGCTCTCGACGAGATCCTCGATTCTCTTCGACCTTTCGAACTCGCCCTAGACATGGCAGCACTCGCCAGTCGAAGAGAATACCTGAATCTCGATAAATGGTTGACGAGCCAGATCAAATCGCATGGAGGAGGTCTAGTCCGAGCTACTCTCGAGTTCGTAGGACACAAAGTTGGACACGAGTTGAACAGGCAAGAGATGGAGATGCAGGTTGAACCAACAACTCTCGCTTTGAACGCTGCCACGATCGCAATTCTCATGAGAGTCAGCCGAGCAAAGTAGGTCACTCACCACTCACGAACAATCTGTCTGATGCTGATAATTGGTTCGTATCTTTATAGCCACGAGCTCTTCACGGGAACCGACGTCGAACTGTTCAAGGAGGTTCGAACACAATGTCTCCAACTTCACCCTCGACTCATGAACTTCTCCCCGAAGAACTCGGAATCCGAACCTGGAATGTCGGTCACTACGTTCTCTTCCGAGATCGAAGCTGAATGTGACGCCCTCTACAAGCGAATGTACGAACAAGAGATTCCCGTCGACAAAGTCGTCTCGGCCCTTCGACAAGCAAAGGAATCGGACAACGCTCACGATCACGAGTTCTTCGCCTGTTTCCTTCACGGTCTCTTCGACGAACACCGATTCTTCAACACTTACCCTATCAACGAACTTTCCCTCACCGCATACCTCTTCGGAGATCTCATTCAATATCACCTCATCGACTTCATCCCACTCGGTATCGCCGTCCGATACGTCCTCGACGCACTTCGCAACCCTCCCGATTCGAACTGGTTCAGGTTCGGTGTTCAAGCATTGGCGAGGTTTCAAGGGAGATTGAGTGAATGGCCTCAACTCGCTCACTCGATCTTGTCGATTCCTCACGTTCAGCAACTCCACCCGGAAGTAGCAAACACGGCGAGACAAGCTCTCATCTCGAGAGAAGGAGGAGGAGGAGAGAATGGATTAGGGGAGTTACCTGGTTCATTGGAAGAAGCGACGGCTGTCTTCGAACAAGGCCCGCCACCACCTCCGGAACGAGCAGCGTTCACCGCGATCCACGTCGACGCCGATGGAGAAGATCCGGAATCGCCAGACGAGAACACCTCCGACAAGATCCTCTTCATCGTCAACAATCTCGCACCTTCGAACTTCGAGACCAAGGTTCGCGACATGATGGATCGAATCGAACCGACTCACTTCGCATGGTTCGCTCACTACCTCGTAGCTCAACGAGTCAGTATCGAACCGAACAATCATCAATTGTATCAACAATTCCTCGATGCGCTCAAGATGCCTCAACTCGTCAAGCGAGTCTTGTACGAAACCTTCGTCAAGCTCTCGACCTTGCTCAACTCGGAGAAGACGGTTCAATCCTCGACCGAACGAACACTCCTCAAGAACTTGGGTTCCTGGTTGGGAGGATTAACTTTGGCGAAGGACAAACCGATTCGACAGAACAACATTGCCTTCAAGCAACTCCTCATCGAAGGTTATGACTCGGAACGCCTCATCGTCGCCATCCCCTTCGTTTGCAAAGTTCTCGAACAATGCGCGAAATCTCGAGTCTTCCGCCCTCCGAACCCTTGGCTTATGGCTATCCTTCGCCTCCTCGTCGAACTGTACCAAGCTGCGAACCTCAAGCTCAACCTCAAGTTCGAAATCGAGGTACTGTGCAAGTCGCTCGATATCGATATCAAGGACGTCGAACCGACAGATCTCCTTCGCAATCGACCAACGGCGAAGGATCTCGCAGCTGCTCAACAAGCCCAAGCTGCAGCGGCGCTCATCGCTCAGCAGAACGCTCCTCAACAGCAACCTGCCGATCTCGCCCTCGCAACCCTCGCGGCTCAAGGTCACCTTCAGCACGATGTCGACGAACATGGATTGAGGAGTGGTTTCGGTCCTGCTTCAGCCGCTCACCACGCCCTCCCCGCTGCCGGAGCTGAGCACTCTCGTCAACCTTTGATGCTCGGAGTCAACCAACCTGGCTACTCGCTCTCTCTGCAAGGTATGTTTACTCTTCGTTCCCATTCTCCTTCGAGTCTTCATACTGATTTCGCTCCTCTATAGATACCGTCTCTGCCGCTCTTCAATCCCTACCGAATCACGTCGTCTTCAATGCTCAACTTCCTCTCTTCGCCTCGAACAACTCCCTTCGTCGATTGGTTTGTGTCGCTATTGACCGAGCCATTCGCGAGATCATTGCTCCCGTCGTTGAACGTTCCGTCACTATCGCCGGTATCTCGACTCGAGAGTTGACGATGAAGGATTTCGCCATGGAAGGAGACGAATCGAAAATGGGAACAGCCGCTCACCTTATGGTTCAAAACCTCGCCGGTTCCCTCGCTCTCGTCACTTGCAAGGAACCTCTTCGACTCAGCATGGTCACTCACATCCGAAACCTCCTCCTCCAGAACGGCTTCACCGAGGAGAACATTCCGGAACAAGCTATCCTCGTTCTCGCAGGGGAAAACCTCGATCTCGCTTGTTCGGTTGTTGAAAAGGTAGCGATGGAGAAGGCAGTGTTGGAAGTTGACGATGGATTGTCGCCCGCTTACCTGTCAAGACGAGGTCATCGCGAGGTACGCAAAGATTTCGGCTTCTTTTTTCGCTTGCTCTAGCTCACCTTGCTTTCTGATTCTTTTACAGCGCTCTCGCGAAGCATTCTGGGATACAGCAGCGATGGCCGCTTCTCATTACTCCGGCATGCTCCCAGATCCACTTCGACTCAAACTTGGTGGTCTCTCAGAACGACAACTCCTCGTTTACGAAGAGTTCGCTCGACTCCGTGTCCTTCCTCCCGCTCCCCCCGCCTCGGTCGATGGTCGCAACGGTCTCGTCTACTCGGAACCCTCGCCAGCTATCGCCGCTGCTCCAACTCCCGTCCTCGCCGAACCTGTTCTTCTCACCGCACCTCAAGTTATGGAGAAGTTCGCTGTGAGTTTGCGTCTCGCATCTAGTCCATGTCATGAGCTACTTACTGATACTGTTGTCCTACTATACAGGCTCTTGTCGGCGAACTCGAGAAGGCTATCGCCAACGAAACCGCTCCCGCTCTCACCGGTGTTCCTCAAGAATCGGAAGTTCGACGTATCGTTCAGCAGATCCCTCTCGTCGCAGCTACTTCCACCGCTCGAGATGAGACTGTCCTCGGATGCTCGCAAAAGGTCGTTCAACTCATGTACCGTAGTTCGAGCGCTCTCGGACGCGACGCCTACGTCTTCCTCCTCGATCGACTTTGTGCGATCTCGACCAAGGTCGCAAAGGAGGTTTCGGCATGGCTCCTTTACGCAGAAGACGAACGCAAGTTCAACGTTCCCGTCACCGTTTCTCTCCTTCAAACGAGGTTCATTCAAGTCGCCGAACTCGACGTTCAGCTCGCCAAATTCATCCTTCGAGAGTTCCGCTCGACCGTTGTCGACTTTGCCGCGAAGCTCGTTGCCGCCTGCCTCGCCGAGATCCCTCCCGTCGCTACGAAGGAGCAATTCGCCAACGTCATTGACGCTCTCAAAGAGGCTACTCGCTCGAACAAGGCTACCGATGCGTGAGTGCTTGCTCCCTTCCACTCCTTCATACCAGACAACTCATCCGCTCCGTCTCTGACAGCTCGATGGAACTCCTTCAACAACTTGAAACTCGCACGGCTGCTGTCGAAGTCGGACCAGTTTCGATCGCCAAGGCTGCCGTCAACGAACCAGCAGTTCGTGAGCAGCTCACCTTCTGCTTCGCCGAATGGGTTCGCCTCTATCAACAATCGTACAACGTCGAAAAGTCGTTTGTCGATTTCGTCGTTCAGCTTCAAAAGCAAGGCATTCTCAACGGAGAAGAGATCTCGTCTCTCTTCTTCCGAGTCTGCGCCGAGGTCAGTGTCGATAGTTACATCAAGCACAAGGCTGCTGGAGGAACCCCTGCCACTGGCATCTTCCAACCTGTCGACGCTTTCGCCAAACTCATCACCTTCATGATCAAGTACCACGCCGATCCTACTGGAGCCAACAACGATAAAGCAAAAGTACACTACATGACGAAGGTTCTCTCGATCGTCGTTCTCGTCCTCGCCAACTCGCACGAAGAACTCGGCCCTCACTTCCAGCAAAAACCTTTCTTCCGCTTCTTCTCGAGTTTGTTGAGCAATTTGTCGGCGATCGAAGTTCACTTGGGTCCCGCTTACTACCAGATCTTGGTCGCTTTGAGGTAAGCTACACTCTCCTTCTTCATCGCTTTCTTGCTTGCTGATCCTTCTCTCTCTCAATTTTGTAGTCACTCCGTCAACACCTTGCAACCGCTCTTCTTCCCTGGATTCACCTTCTCCTGGGTCGGACTCATCTCTCACCGACTCTTCATGCCAAAGTTGTTGGCTGTGGAAGATCGCGATGTACGTCCTACTCTGTCTCGAAATCTGATTATCTTCGTTCTCGTCCTGATGCATCGATACACAGGGATGGACCTCGTTCCTTCGTCAATTGATCGCTCTCATGCGTTTCCTCGCACCCTTCCTTCGTAAAGGAGAGCTCACCGACACAACTCGTGCACTCTACATCGGAACTCAACGAATCCTCCTCGTCCTCCTTCACGACTTCCCCGAATTCCTTTCGCAGGCTTACTACGCCCTCGGCGACGCGATTCCTCCCTCTTGCATCCAGCTCCACAACCTTGTACTTAGCGCTTTCCCTGTGGATGCTGGTATCCGCCTCCCCGACCCTCTTCAACCCGCTCTCAAGCTCGAACTCCTCCCAGAAACTCAGCTCGCACCTCCCTTCTTGACCGACTACACTATCGCTCTCTCGACCGGTAACCTTCGTGCCTCTATCGATCAGTACCTCTCGACTCAACAGCCTAGCAGCTTCGTTTCGACCTTCAAAGATCGTCTAGCGCTATCCGGTGCAGCAGAGAAATCTGAACGAGACCCGAAGTTCAACGTACCTCTCATCAATTCGTTGGTCCTCTACTGCGGAGTCGTCGCTCTCAATGCATCGAAGTCGAAGACCGGAGCCGTCAAGTACGAAACTCAGAGCGAGTCGGCCAAGTTACTTCGGCAGCTCATTCAAGAAGTCGAGCCCGAAGGTAGATTAGCTTCTTCAACCTCTTCCTCCGACCCACAACTGACTCTTGATCGATTGCTTGCAGCTCGCTACTACATCTTGTCGGCGTGCGCGAACCACCTTCGATACCCTTCGTCGCACACCTACTGGTTCTCGAGCTTCCTTCTCGACACTTTCGGAGATACTTCGACTGAGGCTGTTCGCGAGCAAATGGTGAGTCCTATTGTTTCTTTGATCGATCGCTTTGCCGTTGTGAACTCATTCGATATCGTCTCCTCAAAACAGCTTCGCGTACTCCTCGAGCGCACTATGGTTTCGAAACCTCAACCTTTCGGAATCCTCTACACCTTCTCTCAACTCCTCCACCTTCACAGCTCTCACCTCTCCGAGCAACTCAACCGTCTTCCCACCGATGTTCGCGGTGTCGCTCCTTTCCAGGACTTCATGAGTTCGCTCTTGAAGAAGACGATCGTTGCAGGACAAACCTCTTCCGTACCTTCGTCCGTCGCCGTACAAATCTAGAAAGACGGTCGTCGTCAAGGAGGGAGGGAGGGAAGGAAGGAGGGAATCTTACGTCCAAATTGTTCATTGTCGTTTTTTAACGTTCGTTTCGCACTCACGCAAAAAAGGGATCTTCATTCATTTCGTCTAGCAGTAAGTTCGTCGTCGTCGTTGAGCGGGGTTTTATATTACTTTGATTAAGTCGTCTTCGTCGTCGTCGTCGTTTTCTCTCTCATCTTTTACAATTCTCCCTTTTCACTTCTTTACCGTTTCAACTGTTTGTGTTAAAGCTTTACTTCTCTTCTCTCCACATCCCCTCGTTCTCAATCATTTTGTGTATTCTACCGTACCTCCTCTCTTCTTGTTACATCACTCAATACTATACCTCGTTTCTCTCCTTCGTAGTTTTCCTCGAGAATCGTTTCTCGAAACCACTCGTTTGCGGCGTCCTTTGCGAGTATATCGCAACTCGACTTCCTGCTTAGCCGAATCTACATTAAAGTTCAAAGTCTTGCATTCGGAGCTCCCGCGAAGAAATCTACTTTGCTAGCCATCCCTCGTTTCATCTCTCCCGAAACTACTCATAAACCCCTCTGCTCTCTCTTGACAGTATAGCAGAGGGTCTTTCGACTCACTCTATTCCACAAGATTCGCCTAACGATGCCGCCTTCATCTCCTCCATCTTCACCCAACAAGCGATTCATCTTTCCAACCTTAACATTCCATTGCAGCTTGATCGCCCTCGTATTCGCTCTAGCTATCTTCCGATTCTTTATACAAGGTGAGTACAGCTCTCGGTGATGACTTACTGCGAGATTGGGAAGGAATAATTACGGAAGCGAGAAATCCTCAAGAGTGGGAAGCTGGCTATAGACCGCGGCTAGGGAGTATGAGGTGGATACTTGACCAATAGAGAGCTATCAAGGTGGGAAGAACTCGTTCTCCTCGCAGATCAGCTCCAGTTTCATTCCCTCGCATTTCCGAGTGCTCTTTCGTAGAACAACAGTTCAGTCGAGGCACTTCTCGGACCATCACTGACGAGTACGTTGTTGACACAGACTCCGGAGATCGACATCACTGCCGTGCTCTCCTCAACACGGGACGATGGCTCGACAATTCTCACACGAGTTGGCAACCAGAAGGTTGTATGTTACACCCTTACACGCCGAAGCAAGTCACACAATGTCTCGAAGGTCGAACAGTAGTCTTCATGGGTGATTCGACCGTGCGACAAGTCTTCTGTGAGCTCAATTCTCTCTGCGATGATTTTGCGAAAGTCGAGAACTCACGCTTCATTCGATGGCCGTAGATGCCGCTGTCAAACACGTCGACAAGAAGGTGGAAACAGTAGCAGAGAAGCACTCTGACCGGACGATCAAAGCTGGAGGAATCACTTTCTCGTTTTACTGGGATCCTTTCCTGAACGGAACTCGTGCCGGTCAACTACTCGATGGCACCTTCAGCGCAAAGACCGGAGGACAGCCGACTCTCGCAGTAATCGGCAGTGGAATCTGGTACCTTCGACACCCCGAATCAGGAGGAATCTCCGCTTGGAACAGGAAAATGGACGCAATCTTTGCCGCCGCGAACCCTTCCCTCGCTCCTATCGCCGACGAACTCATTCTCCTCCCCGTCGAAAACGCTATCGAGTCCCGATTATCACCTGAAAGAGCGGCAACGGTTCATCTGGATGACATTCGAATTATGAATGAAGGGCTCGACGACCGGATTCGAAGTGCAGCATCCAAAGCGAGTGGGAGTGTCAGCAAGAGGCAACGACCCGTCTTGGCAATCCCGAGAGCGTTCAACAAGCTCATCGCAGGGTTGGAGGACGAGACTGTCGATGGTCTTCACTTCTCGGATTCGATCAGCAAGGTCCAAGCTAGCATCTTACTGAACCTCCGATGCAACGACGTACTGCCCAAGAAGTTCCCCTTCGACAGGACCTGCTGTTTCCAGTACCCTTCGCCTAATTACGTTCAAATGGGATTACTGGCGATTCTTCTCGCATGGGCACCAGCTGGTCTCTACCTCTATTCTCGATGTAGGTTCAGCTCTTTTAACTACAGAGAATCGTACGCTCACGCCGTTTCCTCATACAGCGGATCTTGCACCTTCCCTTTACAACTTCTTCCCCGACCAGAAATACCTCCTCCCCCTCGCTATTTTCAGTTTCGCCGTCTCCTTCCTCTTCGTCGCCGATCGAACCAATCTCTTCCTGAAGGAGAACAAGCAATATGACGCTGTCACCTTCGCCGCCCTTTCCATCCTCTCTCTCGTCGCCGGAATCGTCACAATGAAACCGGTCGAAAAAGATCTCGGATTTCTCAATCGTGATCAAACAGACGAGTGGAAAGGATGGATGCAGATCGCGATCCTCATCTATCACTATCTCGGAGCTAGCAAGATCAGCGGAATCTACAATCCGATTCGAGTCCTCGTCGCAGCCTACCTCTTCATGAGTGGTTACGGTCACCTCTCCTTCTTCCTCAAGAAAGCCGATTTTGAATTCGCTCGAGTAGCCAATATCCTTGTCAGGCTCAACCTTCTCACGGTCGTTCTCGCCTACCTGATGGATACCGATTATCTCAGTTACTATTTCTCGCCTCTCGTTACTGTTTGTGAGCACAATCTCTTTCCCGTTCTCTTCCGGTCACAGCACTAACGAGTCACTCTTTTGGTCAGGGTTCGGTATCATCTGGGTCACTCTATGGATTGGTCACTCTTACAACGATCGCCCAATCTTCCTCCTCTCGAAACTCTTCATCGCTGCTGGCCTCACCGCTGCCTTCTTCATGATCCCTGGACCCCTCGAATCGACTTTCGGACTCATCAACACGATCTTCTCGACGACTTGGAATGCTGGAGAATGGCGATTCCGACAGACGCTCGACATGTGGATCGTTTGGGTCGGAATGCTTACTGCTTACGCATTCATGAAGATCAAGGAGTATCGTATCACCGACGATCCTCGCTGGTCAGACTGGCAGAAGTGGACGATTATCGGATCAGGAGTCGGAATGGCAGGTTACTTCGTTTTCGAACTCACGAGGGAATCAAAGTTTGTCTACAACGCGTATCACCCTTACGTTTCGATGTTACCGGTATTGGCGTGGTGCGTATTACGGAATGCGACACCTTTCCTGAGGAGTACGAGCAGCAAGTTCTTCATCTTTTTCGGTCAATGTTCGCTCGAAACCTTCATCATTCAATTCCATCTCTTTATCGCTGGAGAGTAAGTCATCTTTAGCTCTCTCATCTTTGCTGTTATACTGACCTTCGATTTGCCGTAGTACCCGAGGTATCATCATGATGATTCCAGGAGGACCTTGGTTGAGACCGCTCAACTTCATCATCACCTCTCTCATCGTATGTTCTTCCTCTCGAGCGTGATTGCTGGATATATGATCGAGCTGATATGCGTCCTCCTTCTAGTTCGTGTTTGTGTCGAACCAAGTCGCGATAGCGACAGGAGTACTCACTTCTTGGATCTGCTACGTTCCCAAACCGAACAACTCTCGCCTACCAACCGCCAACTCTTCCGCAATCCCTTCGATACCTTCATCTGCTACCCTCGCATCCTCAGGAGCGCACACCGCGGGAGGAGGACCAGGTGCAGCTGAATACGTCGCATTGAGTACGATGAGCGACGATGAAAGACCTTCGCCTCGTACGAACGGTCTAGGAAACGATCAAGGTCGAGGAAGGTCGTCCAAGGTGGTCGATTGGCTCAAGCGAGATCTTCGGTTCAGATTCGTCGTGATTCTTCTCGGACTTTGGGTGTTGAATACAGTTTGTGAGTCTCGCTCTCTCTCTTTTCTCGGAGTTTGCGCTGATTTTTTTTGCTCTTACAGATCCTAGCTGAGTATGGAAGAGCAGAAGAGTATTAGAGTAAGAAAGGGAGGGAGAATTATACCAGTTTTGTACCCACATCGTCGTCGGGAAATTTGATAGATGCATCTTTCGGAAAGCTTGTCCGCTCGTCGTGAGCGCTTGCATTGGCTCTGCTGTCCAAGATCGGGGGCTTTGGCAGTGACGAACTTACTCGTTTTGGCTGCAAAAGCCGTCTGAGCTCGGCTTCTCTTCTTCTCGGACTCGCTACAGATTCGTTCGAGCGCTAGGAATCTCGCGAGCTGGGTATAGGCACTGGGCCTCAAGAAGTTGGAGAGGATGAGGATCGATTTTGTGAAGCGCGATGGGAAGGAATGGGATCAAACCCTCCTCTTCGCACTCCTCCTTCTCCTCTCGACAACGTGACGTCCATCCTCGTCACTACCTCAGTCGGTACTACCTCTCCTTCTGACCCCGGAACGACGGAGAAGCAGAAGAAGAACAAGAAGAAGAAAAAGGCGAAGAGGTTGAAAGGAGATCAACCAGGAGAGCAAGCTTGCGAATCATAGGGCAGGGACGAGGGCATACTAGCGGCGAGTACTTGAGCGATTTGTAGAAAAGAGGATTGTTTAGACTAGTTGTTGTATTGGAGTGAACTTGTCGATTCTTGCACCGAACCTTGATCGATTGCGACGATATCGGAAACGAGCGAACGTGATCAGGCTCTCGAAGTATCAGAAGCCCTGGTCAAAGCATCTCGTGAGCTTGAGAGCGTCCGAAGCAACCAGCAGCGAATCGAGATTGTCTCTCCCTCGGAAGTATCCTAAAAAATCTGTACATAACTGCGTTTCTGCCGAGTCGAATCATTCCTATCCACTACGATTCTCCCCCTTTCCTCTACACGTCTCCCGCGCCTCCCGCTTCCTCCTCCGCCGTAGGTTGACCCGTAGCCTCCCCTTCACCAGTAATCATCGCATCCCTACTCGCCGCCGCTGCCGCAACCCTCGATTTCTTCCTCTCTTGTTCAGCTTCCTTCTCCTTCTCGATCTCGCTCACAACAGCAGTCAATTCCTCTGCAGTCAAATTCTATGATCCCACTCAAACCCTCATCAGCACTCGAAACTCGCACTCTCGAGAGGGAAGGGGGAATGGAGGCTTACTCGTACTTTCCCGAATCCTTCCATCACAGCCAAGTCGATATTCTTTGAACCGGTTTGAACTACTTCGAGGAGTGATTTCACGGCGAGTTGAATCGTTTCAGAAGTTGATAAATCGGTTTTCCAATTCTTTTCCAAGAACTCCCGGACAGTCTTTGAAGATCTTCCAATCGCGTTTGCCTAACACCACAAACCTCTTATCAGTCCTCGTTCAATCTCAATTTGGGGAAGAAGTGGAGGAGTGAGTGAGTGAGAACTTACTTTCCAAGCAGAGAAAATTCCAGATGGTTCAGTCAAATACAATTTAGGACTCTTCTCATCATCGTGATCGAACCCAACGATCAAACAACTGATACCGAAAGGTCTCACTCCACCAGATTGAGTGTATTTTTGTTGGATCCCTGCGATGTGTCGAGTGATGTATTCGACGGAGACTGGGTCTTCGACGGTGAGGCGGTGAGATTGACATTCGGTACGGGCTCGGTCGATTAGGATACGTGCGTCGGCGGTGAGACCTAAAGGGAGAGAGGATCGGGGTTAGCGATTGGAGGGATGAGGTGCGAGGGAATTGCGAAGGAGGAGAATCGAAGGGGTTTGTGTTGTATCGTTGGGGACGCAGTAGAGAAAATGATAGGAGATCGTGTGAGGTGGTGGAGACTCGAAAGAGTCTGTTTTCGAGGTGTAGGGGAGTAGAAGGGAGAAGGGAGGAGAAGTAAAAGAGAGGGGAGATGCATTTCCACCTCGAGATTACCCTCCTCGTCGTATCCGACACTAGTCTGTTTCTTTCGAGAAGTAAAGAGATTGAAAGCGTACCAGCGAATCCCAATACGATATGATCATCCAACAATGCCGTCTTTCTAACAGTTCTCGGATCTTGTAGTTGTAAGACGGATTTCTTCTCTACTGCCAATACGACACAATCTTTTCCTCTGACTCCTACTGCGCAAGTACCTTTTCGTACTGCTTCCAAAGCGTAATCGACCTAAAATTGGTAGATGAGAGGGTTGCGTAAGTCAACTTGGAAATGACATGGGATGGGAGAGAGAGGGGGGAGAGAGGGAGCGTACTTGGAACAGATGACCGTCGGGACTAGATAGAGAGGGAAGAGTGCGTCAGTACAATCGCGAGGAGGGATTCAAGATGATGAGATGAGAGTTAGTTACGCGAAAGTGGTGAGTGCTGTATCGTATCTGGACATGACTAGCTAGTTTGAGTGTGTGTTGAGTACTCCTATAGAGTGATTGAGAAGAGTAAGAAGGAGAGAAAGAGAGAGGGAAAGTCGTCGTCGTTGTCATCGATTCGTCCCTCTCTCGTTCTCCTCCACTCTTCTCCCTCGCTGAATCAACCCTAATAAGAGCAGTATAGAGCGGAATGGAGTTTGCAACTTCATTGTTATCCTCTGCCTCTACCGCCCTCGCCGCTGCCCAGAAACCGACTCTCTCTTCATCCTACACGACAGACTCTACCTTCCCTCCTTTGCAAGTAGGAGTATGGAAGATCACTAGAGCCAGACACAACTCGAATGGCAAATTAGTCAGTATTTGGAATGCCGATAAAGCAAACTTGAATAGTGGGGGCAACTCTACCTCGAATAGGAGAGCAGGAGCGAGGGATAGGGATACAGATAGATTGAAATACGCTATAGACGTACTCAAGAAAGAGGTACACCTTTCTCTCCTCTTTACTGTCGAGGTTTGTTTCGCTAAAGTTCTCCCTTTCTTCGTTTAGGCTTCCTCACTCTCTCGATTACGACATCCCTGCATTCTTGAAATGGCAGAACCTCCATCAGAATCCCGTTACTCGATCACATTCGCAACCGAACCCGTCCTCTCGTCCCTTCGACATTCACTCGACGTCTCCATCTCATCCGCACAACGAAGAGGCAGGGATCAACACAGGAGTAAAGAAGAGGAGGAGTTGGAGTTGGACGAGGTAGAGATTCAGAAAGGCATGAGTCAGTTGGGAAAAGGATTACAGTTCTTGCATGAGAGCGTGAAATTGGTTCATGGAAATTTAACTCCTGAATCAGTCATCATCAATGCGAAAGTAAGGCTCACTCTGCCTTTTCCTCGACTTGAGACGCCAAGCTAATATTTGAGGGTTTGGTGCAGGGCGATTGGAAATTGTCTGGGTTCGGACTATCAACTTATTTGTTCGATTCAGCAGGAGTACCCGCGAAATGGGAGTTCCCAGTTTACGATCACAGTTTACCTTCTTCCGTACAACGAGATTACGATTACATAGGTGAGCAGTAAACTTCTTGACTCGCTTTCTCCCGATCCTTTCCTCGAGATTAACGAAAACCCAACCTCTCAAATGAAATCGTTGCAAACAGCACCCGAATACATTCTCGATGAATCCTCGCCTTCCCCCGCCAACGACCTCTATTCCCTCGGATGTATCCTACATTCGATCCACCTCCGCACCGGTCCCCCCTTCGCAAATCACAACACCCTCTCGACCGCTCGATCCAACATTGAATCCTCCCTCTCCCTCCTCACTTCCCAATGGCGCAAACTCCCACAAGATACTCAACAAGTCCTCAATTCTTTAATCACTCGTTATCCGAATAGGAGGATGACGGCGAAACAGTTTTTGGAGAGTAGTTATTTTCAGGGAGTTTTGGTTGGAACGTTGAGGTTCTTGGAGAGGGACAGTTTCAATTCGAAGAGTGGGGAAGCTCAAACTGGATTCTTAAAAGGTCTCATCACCGTGCGCTCCTCCCTCTCTCTCCCTCTTCTCTGAGAGCTAACCCTTCGTTGTGATGATTAGGTCCTACCCTCTTTCTCGTCGAAAGTGAACAGACTCAAAATCCTTCCTACCCTGTTGGAACTCACCGTACAATCCAATCTAATCCCTTTCCTCCTCCCTCCCTTACTCTACATCGCAACTCAATTACCAGACAAAGAATTCATGAGGGACGTTTTACCCAACCTGAAACCTATTTTCACCATTAAAGAACCTGTACAAGCTGTGGTGGGGCTACTGGATAATCTACAGGTGTTCAAGGAGAAATGCAATGATGCTGTGTTTCGAGAAGGTGAGTTTTCGATCTCTCTCTCTCGTTCGATGGAGGGCGAGTGTAGCTGACTGAGAATGTGAGAGATGAACAGAGGTCATGCCATTAGTGTATCATGCTTTGGAGAGTGATAACCCTGTTGTATTGGAGAAAGCACTCAAAGTTGTCCCCGGTTTGTGTGAATCTTTAGATTATACCGTATGTCAAAACTTTCTTCTTCTCTAAACTATCAACTCTTACTCCTCGAACGAAATACTGATGAGTAGAGAGATGATTCGAGTATAGACGGTGAAACAAACGTTATTCCCTAAAATTACTACAGTGTTTAGTAAAACGACTTTATTATCCGTCAAAGTCAAGTAAGCATCTCTCACTCCTTCTCTTTCCCCTTTCTTCAAGCAGTAACTGATATGAGTGGGGTGTAGTACCCTGATCTGTTTCCATTCAATGATCAAGATACTTGATAAATACACGTTGACTGAGAAATTGGTACCGTTATTGAGTAAGATCAAGACTAAAGAACCTAGTGTCATGATTGCTACTCTGGCGGTGCATGAAGAGATGGGAAAGAAATGCGAGGTGGAAGCGAGTGAGCTCATTTCTTCCCTACTTCAGCAGAGAATGCAGAGTTGACGATGATGAGCTACTCAGTCGCCACGCTGATTCTTCCTCAATTGTGGGCAATGTCGATTGGTCCTCTACTCAACGTCGATCAATTCACGAAATTCATTACCGTCATCAAAGCCTTGTCTACCCGAGTCGAAACCGAACATTTCCAACGACTTTCCGAACTCAAACGGTTGGAAGAATCTTCGGGAGGTCAACGATCGGGAGGAGGGGATGGAGTAGGCGGAATGACGAGTGGGTTGGGAATGGTGAATCCTGGGGTCGCGGGGGTTAGCGATTTTGAGGCGTTGGTGAGGGGGACGACGAATTCGAACGCGAATGGATTGGGTGCGAGAGGGAGACAGGTAGATATCTTTTCCGATGAATCACCCGTATGTTCTTCCTCTCTTTCTTGCCCTAGTCGCGAGGAAGCTGATCTTGACCCTTGTTTGCAACTCGTTCAGGCTTTGACCCCAACTCCAACGGGTGGTAACAGTTATTTGTCTTCTCCACCTCTCCCAGCTCTCCCAACATCTTCACCACCATTCATGTCACCCTCTTCCTTTCCCTCTTCCTCCACTCACACGATTCAACCGACCCGACCTTCTCCTGCACCTCGGCTCTCATCGACCTCCTCTTCCTCCGCAGCTCTCGCTCGATCCTCTCTCGGAGCTAGATCAGTCCCTTCAACCTCGTTCAACTCCTCAATCTTCCCCGCTCCATCTCCCTCTCAAACCCCTCCACCCGCTCCTCCAGCTCAAAACGGGAACCCCCTGCGCTCTTTCGCTCCTCTACAACCCCAATCTCGTACATCACCAGCAACGCATTCTTACCCTACAACACCTTCCGCCTCCTCCTCCTCTTCTTCACAGCAACAACCCAATTACAATTTCTCTTCCCTCTCTCTATCCTCGACCTCATCAGGAGGTCTCCCACCTTTAGCTCCCACATCCTCATCCATCTTCCCCTCGAACCAACCACCAGCAGCGCCTCAGCCAATTCAATGGAATGTGGTTCCACCATTACAACCCACCTCATCCCCTCAACAACAGAGACCGAATTTACCTCCTGGCTACTCTTCGAATTCAGGTACATTGCAACCGACAGTAAGGAATCAGGGAGGAGGAGCAGGGGGAGGGAAGACGGGTTGGGGTAATTGGGAAGATTTGGATCCGCTGAAATAAAAAGCGATGAATTGCTTTTTTTTCGAAAAGCTCGTATTTGACCGTAGCTTCTTTGCGCAAAGCTCGACGTATCGTGACTATACCTTCGGAACGTTACAGTCGATAATAAGCCGTACAGAGAGCTCACGAGGCTCCCTTCGCCCTTCACCTTCCTCATTTCCCCACCTTGTCGTTCAACTTTCTTTTTTCCCCTCTTTCGCTCCTCCCCTCTTCCTCTTCCTCCTCTTCTTCTCATTCACGATTTCGAACAACGACATGTGTGATAAACCTTCAGCTACGATGAAATCAGCACTCTTTTACGGCAAGCACGATATCAAGGTGGAAGAGATTCCGTTACCTGATCCGAAAGGAAAAGAAGTTAGGGTCAAAGTAGCTTGGTGGTGAGCTCCCTTCTACATCTCCTTCTCGATATAGACTGAGAGCTGATCCTCGGGCCTGTACAGCGGTATCTGTGGTACTGGTAAGCTCTCTCTTAATCGATTTCTCTGATTTCCCCACACACTCAGCATTTCGCAACGAGCTAACCTAATTGTGTATCTTCCTTTCTCGCAGACTTGCACGAATACGAAGCTGGACCGATTCTCTGCCCTACGAACGAGAATCCTCACGCTTTGACAGGGACGGGTTTACCAGTCTGTTTGGGTCACGGTGCGCATTTCCTCCTTCGCTTCCCCTTTAAGACTCAGCATTATTTGGAGGTACTGAGTGGTTTCGGAAGCTCGCAGAATTCTCGGGAGTCATCGATATGGTCGGAGAAGAAGCGGATTCGAAATGGAAAGTTGGCGATAGGGTTTGCATGTGAGACTACGAGCTCAGCCTTGGCTCTAACACTCGCTGACATCTCCAGAACATTGATAGTGAGGCCGTCATCTCGTGTCACGAATGTTACGCTTGCAAGATTGGATGCAATAATGGTTAGTTCCTCGATTCTTCGATTCTCGTTTCGTCAACTTACGCTCCTCGCCCAAACCTATAGCCTGCACGAAGCTCGGTTTCGTCGGTCTCTCGACGTCGACGCAAATTGGAGGAGGTCTCTCGGAGTACTACATCTGTGATCGACCCGAGGACTACCTTCATAAACTTCCCGACTCTGTCTCTCTCAAAGCTGGAGCAATGTGCGAACCCCTCGCCGTCGCTATCCACGCAGTCAAACGATCAGGCTTCAAAAAAGGAGAGAAAGTCCTCGTTTGTGGAGCAGGACCCATCGGATCTCTACTCATCACCGTTCTCAAAGCTCAAGGCGCTTCCCTCATTATCGTTTCCGAACCTTCCTCTGCTCGACGATCGGTCGCTCAACGAGCTGGTGCAGATCATCTGCTTGATCCAGCTTCAATGGACGTCGTAGCGAAAGTCAAGGAGCTCACTGGAGGCAAAGATTGTGGTGTCGATGTCGCTTTTGAAGCTGCCGGAAACGGTAAAGCTCTCGAAGTTGCGATTGCTGCGACCTGCACGAGGGGAAGAGTATTGAACGTTTCGGTTTGGTCGAAACCTGCTGTTGTGAGTCCCGTATTCTTCCGAAAGTCTGAGAATTTTTGGAAACAAGCTGACCGAAAGTCCTCTGTCAGATCGATATGAACAAGCTCGTGTTCGAAGAGAAGACTATCTTAGGTGCGCTTGAGCTTCCTTCACTTCCTTTATCCCATCTCCTTCTAATTCTACGCTCGTTTCGCAGGTTCATCTTGTTATCGAGGGGATCACGAAGAGCTTCTCGCCGCTCTCGATAGTGGATCTATCAAGCTCGAACGTAAGCGCTCACCCCTTCACAGTCTTCACTCTTTCGGTCGGCTCACGTTTGCGTTCCTACTCAGATTTCATCACTGCAACGATTCCCCTCGACGAACTTGTCGAGAAAGGATTCAACGAGTTGATCCACAATAACGAGAATCGTGAGCACTCATTCTCAACATCTCTCCGAGTCCTCCCGCTGAACCTTCTTCGCTGTGCAGACGTCAAAATCTTGGTTTCGCCCTCCGGAAACTTGGATCAACCGTTCTGAAGGGATTCCGGGAGGGAAACAGCAATGAACACACAGAAACAATAGTAGTACCTTTTCAGCCGTGGAATATTATATCCAGCTTTCTCTCGCTTGAAACGATTAAGTCGAAATCGAAACCGTTTTCCTCGACTTCGTAAAGTCCGAAAGCTTTCTGTTCATTTCCATCGAATCTACAGCCGAGTCATCTACACCTCACTTTGATCTATCCTTCGTAAGCGCATCTACGTCTCGCCTCCAATCTTGCCAGAATCAAACAAGCGATCTCATTCTTCTCTTCTCTATTCCTCCTCCTCGTAGTTCTTCATGGCTTCCTCCCTCTCTTTCCTCCTCTCCTTCATTTTTCCGTTCCTCCACTCGACCAATTCTTTCTCATTCCAACGACCAGATTCTTTCCTCTCCCTCTTGACTTGTGCTTCATTCTGTTGCGAGGGGACTGGAGGGTGAATCAAGGGAATCGAGGGAACCGGGAGCTGACGAGTCGAGTTAAGTGGATGAGCGTTGTCGCCATGAAGCATAGGCGAGGGAGTCGAAGGGAGCTCTTGTGGTTGGGAGAAAGAGACGGGAGGTAAACGAGGGAAAGGGATGAAGGAAGGAGAGATCGGATGAATTGAATAAAGGTCGGCTGATGATTGAGGGCGTTGATGACTCTTAAGATCTAGAGGTCGAGTCGAAGCAGTAGCGATGAAAGGAACCAATGGAGTTGACGAACGATCGAATTGAGCTTGTTGACGAGCGACTCTATCGATTTCTTCGTCCAACAACCTTCCTAGTGTCGTAGCTCCTACTGTGTGATGACTGTACTCTGAGATTGAACGAGATGAAAGGGATCTAGCGCGGCGGAGAGGAGGAGGTGCAAGAAGAGAGTTGAAAGGGAGAGTCGAGAAATGAATCGAGGCGTCGTCGCCTGAAGACCAGGAGTGTCGGGTGTTTGAGGCTTCTTCGATGAGTGAGTGATGGTAAGGGTAACTTTGAGGGTGAGCATACGAGTTCGAGTGATAACCTGTCACTTGTGAGATTCCTCGATGTAAATCCGTTTCCCCGTTTCTTTCCTCACGATTTCCTCCTTCGACTTGGACCCGGTGAAGAGGACGAGGCTCTAAGTTCTTCGGAGAGTACGTCTCGAGCTGTACAGGCCAACTAATCTCGGGAGGCCGACTCCTTCGACTTTTCTTGACGATAATTCTCGAACCTTGTGAATTGAGAGTAGTCGATACGGAGGGGAACGAGGAAGTGGAACGAGGTTGAGGTCGATGAACAGGTCGAATGAGAGCTGAAGTGGAGTGAGGGAGGAAGAGGGGTCGAGGATATTGGAGAAGAACGGAGTTGGATTTCGATGACGGAGGAGAACCGGAGGAGTCTTGAGAGGATGCAGGAGAGTGACTGAGATACTTTGGTGCTTTAAGCGAAGGATTATTCGAGCGAAGTCGCCTCCAACAGAGGAAAGCGATGAGGATACCTGAGAGAAGGACGACGAGGGGTAGAATGAGTGCAGCGACCCAGAGTGAACTCGTCTCCGAATAACGAGGGGTCGTCGACTGGGACATTCTTGGGCAAGCTGTTTTCGTAGGAGGAGGAGAGAGAGAGCGAAATCAAGTCAAAGAGCGGAAAAGGATCAGCTCGTGTCACTGAGGGTTTTCGTTTCAGTTCTGCTTCGCGACGACTCGTTGCGAAGGCGCAACCTTTCGAGGCGAGCATCTAGAGAGCTCGCATGGTGTTCAAAGGCATCTGTGTGAGCGCAACGAAGGCATCAGCGTAAGAGCGAGAGCGACGAAGGTTGAAAGAAATAATACGAAATCGAACAGCGAGAAGAGCGATACCGCCTTGTCCGGCCTCCCGAAGGCCTCTTCTCTCGCTCGAGTAGCTCGAGAGCATGCAGTGTATTGCCCGACTGCTAGGCGAGACGAGATCGAGGAGTTTGAAGGGAATAGTTGAATGACGAGGACTGGAGGGAAGACGGCATTCTGAACGCGTGAGCTAGCTATCACGGCGAGTCTGATGGTGCTACTGGCTTGTCGCTTCAGATCAGGGAGTGTATGTGAGGAAGACAAGAGGCGAATCCCGTTGTTTGCTTCCCTCTCTCTTCTTCATCTCACGCAACCACCGCAGATCCTTGCTATCCTCCTATACTAGCTGTGAGTAGCTCTTACTTCCCTAAGTGACTCGCGCTAATACCACCATACCTCTTACTCCCTTCTTTCACTCAACTTTCAAAGATGACAACTATCAACCCTTCCTCTGCATTCCCTTCACCCGCTTCCTCCACCACAAGCAAGAACATTGCACCAGCACAAGACGCGAACAATGCAGCCAGTATCGCAAAGAGGTGAGTCGTCTCATTTTCACTCAACTCGCTTTCATTCTCCCTCGCTAACTTGCTTTCAATGTGCGAGAATCAGGTTGCAATCCGAATTGATGTCACTCATGATGTCGCCACCAGGAGAAGGGATCTCTGCGTTCCCCGAATCGGATTCAGATTTAACTTATTGGGTTGGAAGGTTAGAAGGTGCAGAGGTACATTCCCCTCTCCTCTTGCTCTCATCAAAGAGTCCTCGAGCTGATGCGGCTGGGAGAACGCGTTAGGGTACTCCTTATGAAGGTCACGTTTATGCGATTTCGTTGAGATTCCCTCCTGAGTACCCTTACAAAGCTCCTACGGTTCGATTCGAATCTACTTGCTTCCGTACGCACTCATTCCCTATGTCTCTCTTTTCTCGTGAGAAAGTGTTGACAAAGTGAGGGATCGAACATAGACCCCAACGTCGATATGCATGGAAACATTTGCCTAGGTACGGTTGTTCGTTCCTTTCTCTGATGCTCGATTAGCGCTTACTCTATCGTCCCTTAAATCTGACAGACATCCTCAAGGAGAAATGGTCACCTGCGCTCAGCGTCGGAACAGTTCTGGTCTCCCTCCAATCGCTCCTTGGTGGTGAGCATCCATTTTTTCTCTCTCCTTACTCCTCAACTCGACCTCAACGAGCCCGAACTCATACTCGCCGATACCTTATAGAACCCAACAACGCCTCACCTTTGAACGTCGAAGCTGCTGAACTATGGGATGATGCCGAAGCAGTTCGTTTGCCCTCGTTCTCAAATCTCGTTTTCAGCGCACAGATAACGACTCCTCTCGTTCACAGTTCAAAGCCCAACTCGCGAAACACTACAAGCCTCTCGAGGATGACGAGTAGGGCCTGCGACGAGGCGCGACTTTCAACCGCTGCCTCCCTCCCCCCGTCAATTTCCGCTTTCTCCTGTTGTGACTTTTATCTCCCATCTTGTCTCCCTCCCTTTCTTCATGCCCATATCTTACCTTCCCTCCTTTACTTACTTATCGCTTCATTCGTGCTTTCTCTATTCGATTTCTTGCAAAAATCCATTCCATCGAATTTCTTCTTTGCAAAGTCCAGATCCGGCTTCGCTTCGAGACGAACCTCTTCTCTTCTCGTCGATGAGATGTAGTGCTTCGTCGTCGTCGAAGTGTCGGTGCGAGAGTTGCGACGATTGATTTGATGAGACCTTACTCGTGCCGCCCGTCTCAGAGTGAGACTTTCTTGCTTCAACTCTAAACTTCACTCCTTCACCTTTCTCTCGCGTTCGCACACAAGCTAGACGTATACAATGGCAGCTACAGTGCCCTGTCAGGTGCGTCCCCCTCTCGTTCCTCGTGAAGGAGTTTGTCTCCTGTCTTTGATCTTAATCGCTGATTCCCCCTTCTTCTCTGCCTCGAATCGTCACGTGTACAGTACAAGACTGGTAAAGTAAGTCATACAGCTCTCTCTACTACCACTCAGCTCGAAGGAATGGAGAAGGGAGAGGGGGAGGGTTGAGTGACGCGATTTCAACGGTGAAAGAGAGTACGCCTCGAGAGTGTCGCTGACTGTGCTGTTGTAACGAGTGAACAGACATTAGGTCAAGGTACTTATGCAGTTGTCAAAGGTGCGCCTTCCTTTTTTCTCCCTCTCGCACACTTTATACCGAATTTGCTGATCTCTTGGACTTGCACTCGCTTTGGGATGATTAGAATGCGTTCATATCAAGACTGGTGAGCTCCTGGTGCTCACGATCGAGCGTGGAACAAGCGTGAACTGATCGCATCTCCTCGAACATACAGGGAAATATTATGCTTGCAAGGTTCGTTGTCTTTCCGATTGAATCAGCAGTTTGCGAACACAAGCGCGAGGCGCTGATTTCGTGAACACGCTTCGAACAGGTCATCAATAAGCGATTAATGGCTGGACGAGAACATATGGTGAGGTTACTTTCTAATTCCCTTGCGAAGACTTTGGCTCACTCGGCAGGAAATTGTTCCCGAGTACAGATCCGAAACGAGATTTCTGTGTTGAAGGCTATCTCGCAAGGTCACACAAATATCGTTACGCTTTGGGGTGAGTCGACGTCGTCTCTCGAATCGAATGTTCCCGTACTGATTCGAAGTCATCGCACATCTCGCAGATTACTTCGAGGTGAGTGACGATCTGAGAGAGAATCTGGATAAACGTTGATCAGCCCGCTAACGATTCCTACATTCTTCGCCCTCACAGACTCAAAACAATCGTTAGTTCTCCTCTTCCTCTCCTCAATCCGCTACCCGTCTCACCCTCCTTTCTCCTACCCCTCCCCAGTCTACCTCGTGACTGATCTCTGTCAAGGAGGAGAACTCTTCGATCGAATCTGCGCCCTCCAATACTTCAAAGAACAAGATGCTGCGAAACTTGTCAAAACCGTCATGAGTGCCGTCGAATACTTACATTCGCACGGAATCGTTCATCGAGGTGAGCTCCACCCGCTTCTTGTCTTTGCTTGATGAAGGCAGATGCTGATTGAGGAAGAGCGATTCGAGAGTAGACATCAAACCTGAAAACTTGTTGTACAGATCGAAAGACCCCGAATCGGATCTCTTGTTGGCTGATTTCGGATTGAGTAAAGTTATGGATGATCAACAATTCTCGGCTTTGACTACTACTTGCGGTACCCCAGGTAAGTCTCCTCACTTCTCTTGTTGGTTTCTTGAAGTGCGTGAGCTCGCAGACTGACTCGTGGTTGCGTGACATAGGTTACATGGCTCCTGAGATCTTCAAAAAGATTGGTCACGGAAAACCCGTCGTGAGTTCTCTCTTTCTCTCGAATTGCTGAAGAAGACTTTGCTCAACCTCTCGTTTCTCGAACACAGGATATCTGGGGTTCGTTCAGCCCCTACTTCTCGGACAGGCGAGTACAGAGCTGATCGACTCTTCCTCCTTTGAACAGCGATGGGTGTAGTTACCTATTTCCTACTTTGCGGTTACACTCCTTTCGGTAAGCTCGCTCTCTACCCGTCTGCTCACCATTCGATAGCTGAGCGCACACATCGTCCTGAACAGATCGAGACAACCAAGTCGAGGAGATTCAAGCGATCTGCTCGGGAGATTACGCTTTCGAACCCGAGGAGTATTGGCAAGGAGTTAGTCAAACTGGTGAGCTTTCGCTTTTCATCCTTTCCGGTGGTTTTGACCGAGCGCTGATCGACGCTGGCAATCTATACAGCTCGAGATTTCATCAATCGTTGTCTCGTGATCGATCAATCGAAGCGTATGACTTCTGCCGAAGCTCTCGAACACCCATGGCTCGCATCTCTCGGTCCCTCCCACCCCGCCGCAAACACTTCTTCCTACAATCCTCCCGACCTCTTACCTTCCCTCCGCAAGAACTTCGACGCGAGAGGTACTTTCCGAAGAGCGATCTTTGCCGTTCGTGCTGCCGCTGCACTCAAGGATGGAGGAGAACAGAGGAGGGCTACGCTCAATGTCGGTGGATTGGGAGGTACTGAGGAGGAACAAAGACGAGTTAGGGCGGAAGCTGAACGTGCGAAGAGAGATGCTGAGGAAGAAGCCGTACGTGTCTCTTATCTCGATGATCCTCTCTCGCCGTCGTGACGAGTGATTGATCATTGCACTCTTCGAATAGAATAACGTCGAACAGGTTTACGCTCAGAACTAGAGTTATCAAATCAGTAGAATCACTTCGTTACCTTTCGTCTGTCATTCCGTTCTCTTCTGTACGACTCTTTGCGTTCAATGTATCAATCTCAAATCAGAGTTCTACACAGTCGTTCTACTCGCTCGTCGCTCTTGATTAGACTCGAGTCCTAAAGACGGCTTTCAAGCTTCGGTAAACTTACGCCTTCTCTATTTAACGAACCCCTGCGAGAACGGGTCCTCCTCAACTTCCGACTTGGCTTGACGTCCTTGCTTGACGTCAAGCGTGTGCGCTACGTCCTTGTGCTCCTTCGGTGGTTCAGCAGAGGAGAAGTGGGGAGTCTCTCGGAAGTGCACCTTGAGGAAGAGAACGATTCCCTTTCCTCTTCCCTTTCCTCCCTTTTCTCCTTCACGTTCGCCTGCGAGAACCTCAGAGCTCCTCATACGACTCGCAACATGCTCTTCTTCTCGACTCTCTCGCTTTCACTCATCGCATCAGGTTCGTCGCCAACTCTTTCTACCTCCTTTCTCTTGGAGGAAACGCTGAGTTTTGGCTGACTGCACCTTTCGACTCGACTTGTAGCTCTCGCCGTTCCCGCATTCACTTCGACGCTGGAGCCCAGTGAACATGGTCTCGCTCTTCAAGCTTATGTTCTCGAGAAACGACAATCTGTCTCGAACGAAAGTGCTCAAGCGGTCGTCGCGTATGCTCAGATTCTGCAACGCGCTGTCTCAGCAACTTCAAGTAACGGACAGTGCTCGTCGGAATGTCGTCCTTGGGTCAGCGCCGTCACTGTGAGTTCAATTACGAATGTTCTTTCGCAAAAATGGCTGACAGATCTCGCTAACTGACAGTCCTGCAGCAGACAAGGAGGCGGATACACAAGTATTGGACTGTGTAGCTGTGGAGAGGATGTGATCGGACAAATGGAACCTTGCGGAACTTGTGAGTCTGAGCCTCTCCTCTATGTTCCGCCTCTATCGAACCGCTCACTCTCCCCTACACCATGTAGGTCTCGGGTACACCTCGGAGATCGAGAACGTCGAGAACACTTGTCGACAAGAAGTGGCTTCGATCAGCGCATCAGGTCTCCCTTCGACCTCGTCGCCCTCGAATCCCAATACTAGTCCAGTCGTCGTCGGAACTCCAAGCCCTTCAAGTACGAGCGGCGCTGGATTCATAAAGAGCAGTATCGGCGGGACCCTCGCTCTCGCATTGACAGGAGTAGCTGTACTTCTCGCTTGAGCTGACTTTGCGAAGTTTCTGTCCCCTGTGATCTCTACTTTTCGCTTCGCTCTGTGTATCTATCCCTCACTCTCCGCACTTTATACTTATTCCTTGTACATGGCTGCGTTATTGAAACCTTTGAGTTACATCCAAGTGAACCAGAAAGCGAGATGAGAGCGAAACACATTCGCAAGCGTGGCGACATCTCGCGGTCGCACCACTCTCGAATGCATCGATGTACAAAAAGAGGAAAATTGCAGGCGAAGAAGGGGTATTATACTTTTCGAAGAAACACAAATGAATCGAGAGAAAGCGACGAAAGATTGCAAGCATGTACAGAGCCGCTCGACAGTATAGCGCATGATTGAGACGATACACCACGACGAGAGGAGACAATTGCGAGTTTTAGTAGAAAGCGAGGGTGATTCTACGAAGAAACGGGTCAGTGCCAAAAGTTGAGAGATCAGGAATGAGATGTCAGACTCACTAGCAGAATGCTCGCTCTACGATGGAGTCAAAGTATCTCGTTGACTCGTCTTCCCAATGAAAGCTTGCCTGAGAATAGCAACTTCTCTTTCCAATTCTCGAATCCTCTCCTTCGCTTTCTCAAGTTCTCGATCCTTCGCACGAGTACCGTTTCCTCTGAACGGTGAAGGTGACTTTGCCGAGTTCCTGTTGTTGCTTCCACGTCCGCGACTTCTGGCTCCTCCTACGATTCCATGATGCTGAAGTTGAGCGTGAAGTCCTCCTCCATTCGCAGTCTGAACTGGAGCCCATCCACCGAACAACGGACCTTCGAGCTCGAAAGCGGGAGAGCTAGGGTTGAGAGGCGAAGGTGAGAAGGAAGAGAGACGTCCGGAAGGAGGTGAAGGGTAAAGGTCTCGCATCGGTTCGAGTTTGGGCGAAGGAGGAAGCCAGGAGTGACTCTGGTGATAAGATGACTCTTGACTCGGAGAGGATGTGATGAGCCTGTCTTGTAGTACGGGAATAGGTGAATGTGATTCGAGACGAGGATGAGCTGGAGCTCGAGGGAAAGGAGGATGAGGATGAAGGTGAGATGCTCGACCACTCGAATCCGGAAAGATGTACTCTCCTTCTTGAGGAGGAGTAGGGAGAGGTAGAGCTTGAGGATTGGAAGGGTTGGGATCGTAGAGTAAGAATTGAGGAGGAGAGGCGGGAGGGGGACAAGGCGAAGAAGCGGAAAAGTCGGGGATAGGAGGGAAAGGTTTGGCGAAGGGAGGAGGTGTGAGAGAAAGATTCGGGTCGAGTGTGAAGGCGGGGAAGGGTGATAGGACCGGGCGAGCGGTAGAAGGAGAAGGGGGTGAAGAAACAGTTTCGATCGAAAGTGCTTGCGAAGAGGCAACTTCTTCTTTAACTGTTTCTGCCTTCATCAGTCAGCTTCACAGCTGATAGAGAGCACTGTCAAATTCGCTTCCCACGAGACTCACCTCGATTGCCCATCTGTACTTTCTCCAATCCGTGAACCAATTCCTCCGAATGAGTTCGCTTCGAAGTGCGTTGTTCACTTTGTGGAGTATGCAAGAATCCTTCAGGTACGTATCCTTCCAAACCTGTATGTCTCCCATAGACTGGAGTAGCAGGCTGTGACGAATCGAGAGAAGGATGATCGAAAGTTGTCGCGAATTTCGAACGAGGAGGTACAGAGATGGAGCGACGATCTAGAGAGGCGGAGAGGATGGGGTTAGCTCGCATGGGCTCCTAGAAGAGACTGTAGACGTACAAGCAGGCATCTTCAAGTGGAAAAGCGAGAAAGTGAGAGGGAGAGGAGAGGAAGAGAGCGAGAAGAGTAGAGAAGAAAATCAAAGTTTCGCAACGAAATCGATTTTCGCACAAACTTGCTCCTACAAACCTTTTCCAAGCTATCACAATCTGTAACTGATCAGGCTCGACCGTCGATGACCTGCAAACTTGACCGTGAAAAGAGGCATCGAAGAACGAAGAGAAGAGGCTTTGCACTATCGCTTCGAGTGTTAGAGTAGTAATCCCGAATCGCCGCAAAGACTCGAGCACTGATTAATACCCAGAGAAGGCCTTTGACAGTTCCGAAGCGACATCGAAGTAGTGAAAGTGGAACAAAGGAATTCGCTACAATTGAGCAATTGTAGGAAACTCAGTCCGAGAGCCATAAAAAATTGCTAGGCTCGCTCTCTCTTCTCACCACTTTAACCAACTACCTCCGAAACAGCCAGTAGCGCTCCTCCAATCTTACTACCCACTTCGCCATCCCGTCTCAACTCTCGCCCTTTCTCGTCCCTCTCCCCGTTCCTCCCGATATTTCCCTTTCATCTCTCAGCGTGGTAAGCTCCTCTCCCTCTTCATCGAATGAGTCTTGTACCTGTAACTAACTCTCATTCGAATATGGTATAGCACTCTCCCCAGTTCATGCTTCACCGGCAGCTCAACTCTAGTCCTCGTTGTCATCCTTCTTCCTCACCTTTCACAACTTTTTCCTGAAGTTCAACCCTCACAACTAGTAAACTACTACAATCATGGCTAGTGTACCTACCGTCAACGTCCGTCGCGATGTCACCGATCGCTTCTACCGATACAAAATGCCGCTCTTGATGACAAAAATCGAAGGAAAAGGCAACGGTATCAAGACTGGTGAGTTCCCACTCTCTCATGAAGTGAGAGCGCGACTTATGTAAGGGTCTTTCACAGTCTTCCCCAACATGGCCGATGTCGCAAGGGCTTTGAACCGTCCTTCATCCTGTTCGTTTACTATCTTTCGCTTTTGCCGAGATCCGAGTTGTAACGCATAAGCTGACTCTCAACGTTACTCCAGACCCCACCAAGTTCTTCGGTTGCGAACTGGGTGCTCAAGCTACCTTCAACGACGAAAGCGAGCGATACATCGTCAATGGAGCTCACGACCAGAACCGAATGCGCGACCTCCTCGACACCTTCATTACGAAATTCGTCCTCTGTCAATCTTGCAAGAACCCCGAAACCGAACTTCAGATCACCAAGAACGACTACATTCTCGCCGATTGCAAAGCCTGTGGTCACCAAGGAGACATCGACATGCGTCACAAACTCACCACCTTCATCCTCAAGAACCCTCCCAAGAAGGCTTCGAAGAAGAGCAAGAAGCGTGCAGTCGCTGGAGCAGATGCTATCGAAGGTCAACCGGGTCAGATCGAGGAAGAGGGAGGAAGTGATGATGAGTTGACCAAGAAGATTGAGGCGGGAGCGGCAGAGATTATGACGGAGGAGGAAGCTGCCAGGTTGATCGCTCAGAGGGAGAACGATGAGGATTGGTCGGTCGATACTTCGAAGGAGGCCGTCGCTGCTCGAATCTCGAAACTCGATGCCAAACTTCAATCTTCGCTTCTCTTAGGAGACGATGACGACGACGAGGGAGGAGAGACGACCTACGACATGTTTGGACAATGGGTTAGGGACAACAAGGACTCGGTTTCGGATGTTGAGATTTACAAGAAGGCGGAAGAAGACGGTATCGAGAAGAAGTACAAGACTTTGATCCCCCTCTTCCAAGCTCTCTTCGAAGACGTCAAGATCGTCGACGAACTCGAATCCCACCTCGCCCTCTTCGCCAAGTTGACGACTTCGGACAAGCATCAAAAAGCTCTCCTCGGTGGACTCGAACGTCTCCTCGCCGAATCCTCTCCCGACCAAATCCCTACCCTTCCCAAGATCCTCATGGAACTCTACCAAGCCGACATTCTCGAGGAAGAGTTACTTCAATCGTGGGGAACCCATGTTAGCAAGAAGTGCGTTCTCTTTTGTTACTTTTCGCTTTCGAGACTTTTGAACTGACTCATCTTCCCCTTTTTTTCCCCAGGTACACAAGTAAGGAGAACTCGAAGAAGGTCCGCAAGGCTGCTGAACCTTTCCTCGCTTGGCTTTCGACTGCTGATTCGGATGAGGAGGAATCGGATGATGAATAGTTGTGTTTGTTCTGATAGTGACGGAATGTTCTTCGTGTGATCTCGCAATCACCACTCTATTTTGCCTCACTTGTGCTGTTTGCTCCCGAGAGAGTACGCTCCTGAGAGAGTCGAGGACTTCTTCCGCGACTGCGTCTCAAGTATTTCGCGTGTTTTTTACTTTCGCTCTCGTCTCGCTCGAATGCGCCATCTACTCGCCGCCGCCCGACAGGAGAAGACGTTGAGTGAGAAAACAGATAGAACGTTCACTGCACAGTGACAAGCTTTGCTATTCCTCTTTCACCTCCGCGTTGACATTTCCTCTTCCTCGACAAATCCTTCTCTTCTCTAATTCCTCAATTTCATCCTCCTCACAAAGTCTGGTGATATACGAGAGTAATCACATTGGCAACCCGGATGATCTTCAAGCACGACCTCAATCTTGCAGTCGCGACAAGCTTGAATCAAATCGGTTCTCGCTTCGCGCGCTTCTTCAGTTGGTTGACTGTGCGGAAGAGGTTGCTTGGATGCAATGTAGATGGCGCGAAGAGCCGAGGAATGGGTCACCCGCTTTAAAATGTTGATGAAAGTTGCCAGATCCCTCTTCTCGTTGAAACCTGCCTCCTCCTCCTGGAAAAACACAAAGTCGTGGTCGATTCGAAGGTGCACAATCTCGTGTTGATAGCGACTATACATCTCCGTATGAACCAGATCGATAGAACCAATCCAGACGTCGACGAGGGTTCGAGAGAGCGAGAAATCGGGGATTCTCTCCTTCAGCTCAGAAATCCACGAGATTCGGAAGCCGAGCGACTCGAATTGATTCTGAAACGTCTTGAGAGTTGAAACGATACCACCGTCGAGATCTTCGGGCTGGTCGGGTCCGTCCCACGCCAGATAGCGAAGGGAGGGAACCTGGCGGAACTCAAGTCCTCGCGACGACCTCTGAATGTTGCCAACGCTCAATTCGACGAGCTCGGGAAGTGCGAGATCCTCCAACTCGTCAAAGGACACGGTGCAGAGATGTAGTTTTTTGAGAGCTGTATGAATTGTGTAATCAGTAGAGAATGGTGATCGCAAAGAAGCGAGAAACGCACTGGATCCCGAGAAGAGACTCATCGGGTGGGTTCGTAGTGTATCATTCACCACCTCGGTGAGATGTTTAGCTTCTGCTACGATCACGCGAATGATGTCTTGCGCTTCAACTAGATCCTCCTTGGACCGTGGTTTTTCCATGTCGTAGCATAGAATGAACCGTACAAAGGATACGAGCTCCTGACATCTCGGGTTCGTTGCATACTGTTCGAGGAGCTTGTTGGCGGAGGAGGCCTGAAGCTTGAGGACGGCGAACAAGAGAGGTTGAGCGAAGGAACAGAGGCGTTTTGAGACGAGCGCAACCGCAGAGAGATCCTCGACATGCTCTCTACCTACGTATTCGTCCCAGTACGGAGGTCCAACTTGCTCTAGGACGGTCTGTAGGAGCTCGGGAGGAAGAAGGTCGAGCATGACAAGATGAATCGGGAGGGAGTTCGAGTCGAAAGAATGTGCGAGTGAATAGGTGAGGGAATGATGGGTTGAAGGGAAGACTGTGGAGTCTTCAGAGAACATGTCAGTATAGTACAATCCTCCTCGCGATGAGCAACAGCTTGCTAGAGGTCGCTCAACATGAACGAGAAGAGGAGGGCAAGAAGTAAGCGAGGACTGACTGGGAGATCCTTCCTTTGCGTCCAAGTGCTTGGCTTTTACTCTGTTGATCCAATCGAGAGCTATGCAGGCGCTCTTGTCGTTGTCGACCGAAGTGTTGAAGGCAGAGAGGAAATACAACTTCTTTCTCCTTCGTCTCACTCTCAACGCTCGCAAGAGACGATATGCTCACTCAAGTACACTACCCCCTGTATTATGTCCACAGCAGTCCACTGCAGCGGCAATGAGGTTCACGTCGTGAGTTCCTCCTTTCTCTCCTCCTCCTTCCCTGCCTCGTCTCGCTGTCCTCTGGGATCGACCTACGCGTCATTGTGTAGACTAGGCTCAGTAGATACGCAACACAAAATGCGTTCAAGGGAAATTCGAAACCGCTTCGACATTCTGCTCTGTTGAATCAACGTTAAAAATCGAATATGCCCTCGCCTCCTTCGTTTCAGCTAGCTAGTCGATCCAGGAAAGCGCTGTCGCCTCAGCTAATCTGCTAGATCTGTCGAAAGCTGCTTCAAAGGGTTTGCTTCTTTTGCTCTTTATTTCTCTCTATCTCAAACTGTTCAATTTGCTTCGAGACGCTGTGCGCACTTCTACTAGCAGCTTCGCAGTATCACTGCTTTGTGTCTTTCTCGTTGAAAGGACAGCTTCGTCGATCTTCTAACTCCGACACAGCTGTAATGCCATCTATTTCGAGTTGTCAAAATTATATTGACCAGTCTGGTTCGGACTCCTCCTTCGGAAGAGATCCCTCGGTAGGGGAGATACAGGTGCTCCCCTGCGGCTCGAAGGCAAACACTCTGCTGGCAGTTTGATTGCTGAACCAAACTCGATTCGAATTCGCATTCCTGTGTTCTTCTCTGCTGTTCTCCTAGCTTGACAAGGGTTCTCTGCTGTTTCCTCGCAGCGTACGACGGCATCGATCCAATATTGTCAAGAGCGTCGGACAAGGGTTCCCGCCAACCTCACCCTCTGCTGTTCTTTCCTCTCTTGCTCGCTTTCGAAAGCTCGTTTGTCGATTTCACACATTCTGCTCCAAAACTAGCGCGAGGACCATCTGATCTCCCTCGAGAGTCAAACGACAGCTCTCTCAGAGTCTATAGAGTGCGCAGAAACGAAGTTGTCAGGCGAAATCGTCGAGTTTCGCAATTCAGTCTGTATCCGACGACTCGTTGCGAAAGCTGTAGCTTGCATTGTATCGTGCCGATTCTTTTCTCAGTAAACGCTGTCGAGTCAAGGCAGTCTCGCCATAGCAGTGAGGGGTGGTCAGGGTAAGTTGAACACCTTCGGACCGTCAAAAGTCGCGAAAAGTCAAAAAAAGTTGACTCCCAAGCTAGGCCTGGCTAATTCCTCATCGTGGATCCTATACAATGGATCAAAAAGACAAGCTCCACGCGGAGGGGAGAGGCAAGCACCGACCTCGCGAACCTCCCCATCTGCTGTTCTTTCCTCTCTTGCTCGCTTTCGAAAGCTCGTTTGTCGATTCCAAACATTCTGCTCCAAAACTAGCGCGAGGACCATCTGATCTCCCTCGAGAGTCAAACGACAGCTCTCTCAGAGTCTATAGAGTGCGCAGAAACGAAGTTGTCAGGCGAAATCGTCGAGTTTCGCAATTCAGTCTGTATCCGACGACTCGTTGCGAAAGCTGTAGCTTGCATTGTATCGTGCTGATTCTTTTCTCAGTAAACGCTGTCGAGTCAAGGTAGTCTCGCCATAGCAGTGAGGGGTGGTCAGGGTAAGTTGAACACCTTCGGACCGTCAAAAGTCGCGAAAAGTCGAAAAAAGTTGACTCCCAAGCTAGGCCTGGCTAATTCCTCATCGTGGATCATATAGAATGGATCAAAAAGACAAGCTCCACGCGGGGATCGAACCCGCAACCTTCAGATGCCAACTGACCGACTCTTTCGAAGAGATCGATTAGAAGTCTGACGCGCTGCCTTTGCGCCAGCAGAGCTGCTATTTTGTCATGCCAGCAGGACTCTGATAG
>Ga0308160_10000721_pt1 | contig 56448 bp, 70 predicted proteins | sample PhyFR1_FD_201036 | JGI IMG/M metagenome (GOLD analysis project Ga0308160, IMG submission 201036) | Phyllosphere microbial communities from UC Gill Tract Community Farm, Albany, California, United States - DLSLF.R1 | ecosystem: Host-associated > Plants > Phyllosphere > Unclassified | place: USA...
ATTCGAGTGACGCGTTAGAGATCGGGAATAATAGAGGCAGCAGGATGGAATTGGATGAAGTGGATTCGTTCTTCGGTTCCCCCTCGACATCCTCGACCTTGACTAAACCTCAAGACTCAAATCCATTCCTCTCCCCCGCTTCTGCCTTACAACCACAATCACAATCACAATCACAAGATGAAGAAGAGGACGATGAACTTCTTGGACCATCCCCAATCAAACCTCCCTCTCAATTCCGTCGATCGATTTCTTCAACTTCTTTCGGGTTCGATTCTTCGAAAAAACCATTCAAACCTCTCTTTGACGACGACCCGCTTCCTCCACAACCACCACCAATCGCAACTAACTCCTCTCAATCCAAGGCTAAGGAAGAGGTCGAAATGAAACCCCCCTCTGTTCGTCCTAAATTGTTTGAAACTTCTCTTCGAACAGAATCAGTTGAAGTATCAAACTCAAACTCGAGAGGATTGAAGAGGACGAATAGTTCGACGGGAGGAAAGAAAGCAGCAGCAGGAGGAGGAGGAGGGGACGAGATGGATGGGTTATTGGATGATGGAGAGGACGATTTTTATGCTGATGCTTTCGACGCACTCGAGGGGAAGGAGGGGGAGGAGGATAGTGGGAAGAAAGGAAAAGGAGGGAAGAGGAAACGAGTTGGTACTACTACTGCTGCTGGGAGGGGAAGAGGAAGGGGTAGAGGAGGAAAAGGGAAGGGAAAAGCTAGAGATGAGGAATTGGGAGAGGAAGAAGGGGAGGTGGATGATGAGTTACGGGTGGAGAGAGATGGGAGAGGTGGGTTGGTGCTGGATTTGAGGGTGGATCGAGTCGAGGGAGAAGAGGGAGGGGAAATGAGGGAGAGGATCAAAGTGATGCAACAAGGGAGGGATCGAAATAGACGAGGGAACGCTGAAGGAATGGAATTGGATCAGGAGGAAGGAGGGGAAGAAGACGAGGAGGATTTGCTAAGAGACGACGTTTCATTCTTGTCGAGACCTCAAAATCGTTCAATCGTTTCATCCGACAGACCCCGACAACCCAACTCTCCTCCTCCACCTGCTCTCGGCGCATCACTTCCTTCCGACCTCGCTTCGATACTTTCGCTGAGAGCTTCACCTACGAAATCGACAGAAACAGCAAAAGATCGTCAAGTTGCGAAACTACTGCGGGAACCTACTGAACTCGCACGACAACGGAGGAGAGGTGGATTGTTGGAGCTGGAAGATGAACAAGTCGGAGAAGAGAATGAGGATGAAGAGGAGGAGATTGAGGGAGATGATGATTGGGATGAAGAAGTTGATGGTTGGAAACAAGCTGGAGATGCCATGGACGGTTATTACTCTGGTCGTGAAGATTGGTGATGATACTCTTGAAACTGTTTACAACATTGGTTTTACTGAACCGAAACAAAAAAACTACCGAGAATCATTCACTTTTATTCCTCCATCAAACTCTTGTCCTTCTGTTCCGTTTGACCTCCTCCATCTACGAGACCCTGACTTGGTACACCTTCCAACGGCTTCACTGCCTCTTGTACCATCCCTTGACCTGTTGTCACTCCTCCGTCTTGTGCGGATCCAGATTGCATAACTTCTTTGATCGGAGCTGCAGAGTTCGCAAGAGTCGCTGTTGGAACTTGCGTCGTCGGAGCTGCGGAGGTAGGAGGTGCTGGTGTCGAACCATTCGATCCTGATTGCGCAGCGTTCCCTACTTCACCTGTTGTCGTTGACACTGCTTCTTCGTTGTTTCCAGCAGTCACTTGTTCAACGGCAGCTTCCATCTCTTCTACCGTACCACTCGATTTGTCTGCTGAAGTATCGACGACCCATTTCAAGACTGTAAAGAAACCTCGATGGTCAGCGTAATTCAGGAGTGCGAAATTCTGAGCGAGTAACTCCAAAACTCACTTTTGTAATTTGGGTTCTGACCTGGTTGTAGGTTGGTAGGTCTGACCCATTCTTTCTTCCATCTCTGTTCGCGCATTCTTCAGACGGATCAGCTCGCGCGAGGGAAGAATGAAGAGATCAAGAGAACAAACCGGTACAGCAGCCAAGATCTGTTGCTGTTCGAATGATAGGGCGTCTCTAGCTACGAATGATCCACCTTTACGCGCTGCCCATCGGTTGTTTGATGCCTGTCAGAGAGCGAGGTTGAGTGAGATCAACATTCCAACTGAGGAGAGTGAACACCGAGGGGACAGATCAGGGTGAGGTGGCGTGCTCACCATTGATCAGAGAAGCTTGGATTGAGGTGTACAGCGAGTTGCGAGTTGAAAGTACTGAAGCGAAGTTTCAAGATTTCGCTCTAAGTCAAATTTCGCAATCACTCTCTTGCACTTGATTGAGCGAACGGTTCGACAGATTCAAAGTATAGACATTCCAGACTTGACTGAACAGAGACACAAAAAATTAGGCTACAGTAAAAGGTAGAAGAGGGAAAAAGAGTCCGTGTGTTTTCGCGCTGAGCAAGGTTTGATGTCGTTGTTGTTGACGAGCTTAGAAGAGTAGAGAACCGACAGCGAGACCTGTTTCCAAGAGAACGAAAGAGTGAGCCTTGCGCCAATCAAGTCGGATCAAAGAAAGAAAAGAGAGAGATTTACCTCCGAGAAGTCCCATTCCTGCACCTCCCATTCCCATTCCACCGTATCCTGGACGACCGTAGCCATATCCTCCATACATGGGTCGACCATACATCCCTCCCCCGTATCCATATCCCCCACCATATCCACCGTAGCGTGATCCATAAGGCATCGAGGGAGCAGCGTAAACAGTTTGTAATCGACCTTCTCTCTGAGCCTTGATGATCTCGTTACGACGCATGATGTATTGTTGATGAGCTTTCAACTCCTAGCGAAAGTTTTCAAGTCGTTTGACAAATCAGTTTCAGAACTTCCCTCTTCGAATAAGAGCGGTAGACGAGACGTACAGCTTCCTTCTGCTTCTTGCGTTGAAGAACACGTTCTTCGTGAGTAGAACCAGTCAATTTGTCCTTCATCTTCCTTCCGAGAGTGCGTTCATCCTTGGATTTAGGTTTCCTCTGTTCGTGATGACCGTGCGAAGACGAACCGGCGGCGACGGGAACGTGGGAAGAAGAAGCTCCACCGTGGTGTTGCGCTCGACCTTTCTCGTCGACTGGAGGAGCTCCCTCGGGAGGAGAGTAGAGTCGAGAAGCTTCTTTGTACTGAGGGTGAGTTTTGAGGAATTCGGGATCATCGAGTGGGTGAACCCAGATTGAACGAGGAGGGCTAGCTTTCGTGTCGACGTAGAAGAAATGGTTGCTATTCTATATAATGTTGGAGGGAGCGAAAGCGAACGGGAATCAGTTCCTACGAGTTCCGAAAAGGAAAATTTCACAAAATTCGAGAGAGAGAGAGAACTCGAAGAGCGTAGAAGAAGTTGGAGAGCTCACGGGATCGAATTCTCGTCTCCAACCATCAGGTAACTCCCTGAACGAGTCCTCCATATCTACTCGTTCCTCGACTGATAATCCCCTCTCTCCGTCGTCCTCCCCGCTCGAGGCAGTCAATGATCCAGCCGAGTTACTCCTCGTCCTTCCCAATGCAGGTCCACCGTGTGTGACATCTGCGGATGAACCAGGTGCGGCCAAATGACCAGATTGATCTTGAGGGGCGTGTTGAGAGTTTGCGACTTGGTAAGAAGGAGGAGGCGCTTCTTCAGTGTGAGAGTGTGAGAATGGATTACTGGGCATTGTTATTGTTAGTGGTCTTTGGAAGTTTGAGAGTTCCAAGTGAATGGGAAGAAGAGAAGAGAGATTCCTCAACAACGTCATTGTTTCGCAACTTGCGATTTCTTAATTTATTGTCGATCATCTCCAAACGAAAGGGAGTGCGATATGAAGACGGGATTGCAGATGTAAGGTGGTAAGATACTACAACAATTAGACCAATACTCGAGAGAAGAGATAACGAAAAAAAGAATCTATTAAGAAATGCGTTTATGTACAAGGACTTGATCCCCTAGAACGACAAGCCCATTCTCGCCCGAATCTCTTTACCTACCGCCCTCCTCTCGTCCCTAGCTCCACCTCTACCACTCGTAGGATCTCCTTTCAAGATACTTTGGTTCTCGTTCGCGCGTCGAATCAAGTAGGGTAAACCTTGCGAGAGGGATGCGTAGGGGACGTATTTGACGACGAGGGGTACTTCGGAAGGTGTAGGAGGAGGAAGGAGAGAGAGGAGAGTCGCAGTTAGATTATCCGACATGCCTAGGAAAGAAAATCGACGAGTCAGCTTCTTGCAATTCTGATGCCAGTGAAGGAAGGAAAAAAGGAGGCTCACCCATGAGTTGACCGAATGCTACCCGGCCTCTCACTCGATCATCAACTTGCAACCTACCTTCTTGACCCTCTTGAACCAATCCATCCTCTCTCAATTTCCCCAAGAATTTTCTCATACTAGTTCCATTATGACTCGCCAAACAAACTCCGACACTCGCCTTTCCTTTCGCTTGTCCATCCTCCTTTAGATCTTGAACGATTCGGGATTCGAGGATCGAAGCGCAAGAGTCATAACAATGATCGGTTTCATCTTTCGAGTTCCAGACGATGCAGGGTTCGGAATTGGCGATGGGGGAGACAGAGTGTCGTTTACGCTCGGATTCGACATAGGCTCCTCGAACTAGTTTGGCTCCGAACGAATAGTTGTTCGAAGAAGCGTGAGCGAGGGCGTTTTGAAGTTTCGACGGAGTCGTGCGGAGGTAGCATTGATCTGTGCAGGTGTCAAGAGTGTCAATCTTGATTTCCCGAGAAGATAACAGTGCCATGGACGTACAAGTGTTGTAGACAATGGGAGAACCAGGTTCGGTCGAAGAAGGATCGGGTTTGTTGAATTCCTCGGAGAGGAGATCCGCAAAGTGATCGATACTATTCCGAGCCCTCATTGTCAGTCAGCACACGAAGAGAGGTAATGAGAGAGGAAGTGGAGAAGCTTACGCAGGTTGGTACCAACTTTGTTCCGCATCGACTAGTAACCTTACTCCTTGCTTTTGAGCCTCCCCCGCGACCCTCCTCAACCCATCATACAGCTTTGAGAGTTGTAAATGATCATCGTCCGTAAGATCGGGACTTTCAGGGAAAGGTCTCGTTTCATCCACCTTGAGTCGATCTCCTCTTTGGTAGATCGAGTTGCTAGTCAAAGCGCTCGAAGCCCTAGCGAGCAAGGATGCGTCGTAGATGAGACCGGTGAGTTTGATCGCGAGTAGAGAGGGTTTGATGGCGGTCAGAGGGACTTCAGTGGTTGATTTAGTCGTGGGTGCGAGTTTAGCGGCTTCGACAACGGCGTTGTAAATCTCTCGCATCGAGTTCTGATCGATTCCCGAAGCGGGCTTCGAGGCTCCTAAGGGGGCTTCTGCTGAGTAGTTGAACATGACTCCGACCTGATCGAAACGAGAGCGGGTGAGTCTTGAATCCGATTTCGTGAGATGGGAAACTCACTCCTTTCTCGGCGTATTTCTTGACGGTCTCTTCACATCCCGGAACAGAATCCCCTCCTACAAACACTCTGTAGAAAGTTTGATCCATGCCCTGCGTCGTGTTGAGACGGAGATCAGCATTTTCCTTCGCTCGAAACAAGATTAAAAGTGTAGTTTCGACTCACGAAAGCGAATACTGCCCAAACAGCACTTCCCAAGATAGGTACGTTATCCCTCGTCCACTCAATCTTGCCCATGATCCAAGGACCAGCAGAAACGAGGGTCGATTGTTCCGAAACTGCAAAGACTACCCATTGCCTAAGTAGATCCGAGATTCTTTGTCCAGTGAGATGCGCAGTTGTTCTTTGTAGAGCTGATGGGTCGAGGGAGGAGAGAGGATCGTTCGAGTTGAAAGAAGGGGGAGATAAAGGAGTGGGAACCGATTCGAGAGAGGAAGAAGCTACGAGGTAAGCGGAACCTGCTAGTGCTAATGCTCCTACACTGTAACCTAATCCTCGTTTGGTCGATTGAGATTGGCGTGAATAGGATTGAGAGATGGTTTGAGTAGAGAGTGACTTTTGTTGACCGATTCGACCGAGAGGGATCCGACAAACTTTGCTAGTTGAAGGGGAACAAAGGCGGGAAGCTGCACTTGTTGAAGTCCTGATCATGATAGGATAGATCTTGACGAGCTGGAGGGAGGGAGGAAGGAGTAGGAGAGAAGCCGAAGAGCAGAGGTTCGAGCCAGTTTTCGCTTCAATCTTTTGAGACGAACTTTTCCGATTCGTCGCAAAATTTCGGAGGTTCGTTTCCTTATCTTTCTCCCTCGCTGCATCCAACATGCATCCCGTCAAATACACCGATCGGATCTAGCGGTATCGAAACGATCCTCGCAAATCCGACTTTGCAGCGTGAACTTGCAACGAATCCGAGAAATCTGTCGTTCTTCGCTTTCGAGGTTCTACCCTTGGCGCGCTGCTCGGCAGACATCGAACTCAAGCTCACGTCGATCCTGAAACTCTCTATAACGAGTTACAACTCATCCGAGGCCTGCGAAACGACCAAGCTGAACTCTTCGTTTCGCAATCATACGAATAAATTATACTCCCATCATTTCCCTCTTTACCTGTCCCAACTTGCCCTCGACTCCATCCCTAATAATTCCCCTCACTTCCTCATGTTCGTCCCCTTCTTTCAGTTGCCTCATCTCCCTCCCATACCTCTCTCCAAACAGTTGAACCGTCCTCTCGATCGCTCCATCGACACTCACCTCCTCCTTCCTCCCCAGCCTTCGTAATTCCGCCTCTACACTAGTACTCTTGACATCCTCCAATCCACACGCGACAATCTGATCAAACCATTCCTTAGTTTGTTGTTGCAAATTGATCGAGAAGCCATGCATCGTAATCCTCCTCCTGATTTGTACTCCAATACTCGCGATTTTCGTACTAGGTGAACAAAACACTCCTGTGTGAGGTAAATCATACACTGGTACCCCCTCGTAACTCTTGACTAAGGATTCGAGGAATTTCTCTAATCGATCAACATAACATCTCGTACTCAACTTGCAGTTCAATAATATCAGTTCACTTTGTCCTCAAATCGTCGGCTAGAATGAGAATGAGAGTTGGCTCACTTTAGATTGACCAAGGTCTATGAGTGGATACCCAACCAATTGACCTGGACCATGAAAAGTAGTTTGACCCCCTCTCCCAGTCAAAACGTAATCTGCTCCGAATTGTCCCAACCTCTTCCCTTCCCTCTCTGCAGTAATAGGATCCTTCTCCCGTTTCCCCGCGGTGTAGACAGGCGAGTGTTGGAGTAAGAATAGAATATCAGTGGATGCGATTCTTTCCAATCGGGATTGCTCGGATCGAGAGAGGGAGGAGGAGGAGATGAGTGAGAGTTTGGCAGATAAACGGCGTTGGACTAGAGTTTCCTGGAGGATTAGACCGAGTTGGTAAGGGAGGTGAGAAGGGAGATAGGTCCATAATAAAGGAGGGAGCACTGTCGGAGTTGAAGAGGAAGCGCTACAGGCTGTTCTTCGGATTAAGGTGGGCAACATAGCTCTATTCTTGAGATGTTCGAGTGAGGTGGGAGAGCGAGAGAGTCGAGTTCAACTTTCTTGATCTTAGATCTCACTCGCCCATCTCGTAATGACTCAAGAAGATACTAGACTACTACCAACAGGCTGGAAGAAACAGTGGAATCCCGAGTGTAAGTCTCGACTATGCTCGTAAAGGTTACGTTAACGTCGATCGACTAGACTGACTCTCGGTCATTCCTGGTCAGATTCTCAGTGGTTCTATATCGATACTAGAAACCCATCACAACCCAAATCGATTTGGACCCACCCATTGGACGAACCCGAATATAAAGAAGAGGGACCTAAATACGCTCCTCCTCCTGGCCCACCACCTCCGAGAACTTCGGGAGAACAACAAAGGAATACGAACCCTCCACCTTATCAGGATACGGTTCAGTCAAATGATAGCGTAGGAGAAAGAGGAGCGTATCAACGTGAGCTCTTCGTTTCGTTTTCGTCTGTTTCGTTTTCGCTAATGGATTCCAGAACCACTCGCTTCCTCTTCGTACAGAACCTAATCAAGGTTATAATCAACCTCGACAGCAGTTCGGAGGCTACCAACGTGAGCTCTTCCTCGACCTTTCACCCCTCTCCTGATGTTTCTCAGTTTCGCTAAATCCGCTCGACGTCCTTCAGAACAAGCTCCTTATCCTCAACAACCACCGATGATGCAAGCTCCCTATGGTCAACCCATGATGTATTCCCAACAACCAATGCAACCGATGATGTATCAACAACCAATGATGATGCAACAACCTCAAAGCAGGTTTGGAGGAATGGGAGGAGGCGGTAGAATGGGAGGAGGAGGAGGAGGGATGGGAGCTGGTGGAGCTATGTTAGGTGCTGGAGCTGGATTACTTGGTGGAGCAATGTTGATGAATGCTGTGAGTTTCCTTCTTTGAATTGGAGGTTAAGAGAATTGAGCTGATGTTTTTGACGAGAGTGAGGATGAATAGTGGGATAATAATCAAGAAGAGAATTATCAGGAGGGATACGAGGATGGACAGGATGCTGGGGATGATGGAGGAGGAGGGGATTTCTGAACGATCTTTCTCTTTCTCTCACTTGCACTCTCAATCGTTCTTTATGTTCTGTCCGAATAACAGCTGTAGATATGATATCAATGCACTTCTATTTGGTACTCTTCTGTCCTCTATGGGTTCTCCCACTGTTCCCTCCCTTTCCCGCTCATTAGTCCCTCCCAAATCTCCCTCAAAGCTCTCTCGACCATCTCGTCCATACTCAACTCCTTCGCTTCCAACACTGTCACTCCCGAGATCGCTGAGGAATCGATTGGACCAGATTCGACTTGACCCGAGACGAATAAGGGTCGATGCGCTTTCAGGTAGGCGGGCCAGACGCAGAGATCCTATGAAGAGGGATTGGAGAGGTTAGTTGAAGAGACGGAGAGGAAAGGAGGGAGGTAAAAGGTACCCAGTAGTTCTCGGGATCCTGTAGAAATAACAAGGGGTCAGTGAATAGTCAGGGAGAGATCATTCGGAATTTCCAGAGACGAGGTGAGGGTCGAAGGGAGAAGGGAGAAGAGAGATGACTTACCCGCCACAGTGCACCCTCTGGATCAGATTGAACTAGAAGTGTCCGTCAGCGAACGATTGGATGAGCAGGAGCAAGCTAGTGAAAGTTCGCGGGAGAAAGAAATCGAAAAACGTACCGGCAGTATGCTGTAGTAAGTCCAAGAATCCTCATATCAGTAACATCACAGCCAGAGATATGAGGGAGCCTCCAAACGTACGTATCCATGTCTCTCCTGTCTCCTCCGCTTTAATGTTGCATAATCTTCTCTAACGAAAAACCTAGCATCCATATTCCTCACCGTTTCCTTGTCATACAACATCAAAAACCCTTCCGCGATGACCACCGTACTACTCTCACACTTTGCCATCAGTTTCCCTCTCCTTCAAGAGAGACAGCGAGGTGAACTAACGGTTTGACTTCTTGCGAATCGAACAAAGTCTTGAATTTCTCTGCCCATTCCTTCTCGATTCTCTCCGAGATGGGTACAGGTACTTGTTCGTTCAAGTGATCATGTGAATAATGCGCTTCAGGTATCGTTCCTTGGCTCATCAAGTGTTGAATAGCTTCCCTCTGTCTCTCCCACTCAATCCTACACCAAACACTCTCTTTGAATCAGCTCGATACTCGCTTTGATGGTGTAGAGAGAACGAAGGCTCACGCTCCATCTGGATCATCCCAATCCTGAAACCCGTATTGTTTATGAATCGGAACCTTTTCAGATGGAGGAGCGAAATCATCTTGAAACACCAAGAGGGAGGAGGGAATGATTCGAGCGAGGTGTTTGGCTAATGTTGTTTTGCCGGAACAGGTTGGTCCTCCGATACCGGCGAGAAAGAGTCGGGGAGATGAAGCGGATGATGAAGCGGTTGAAGGGGGAACAGAAGAGGTTGAGGCCATTTCCAGTGGACGATGGAAGGTTACTGAACCTTCTGTAGCTCTATACTGGTCACCAGGACGTTGCGAGGAGAGTGGGAGAGGAAAGACTCGGGTACGAACGATTTCGAAAATGTCTTTCAGCGATCGCTTCGCACGTAGACTTGATCAAATCGAAAGATATTGGACCTTAGCGATCTCTCTTATATGGGTGCTGAAAAGAGACTCCGGCCTTTGACTTGTGCAAATACGACTTCGGCCAGACAAAAATGCGAAGAATCTGCGAAAGTCTTTCGAAACTGCGGCCAAAGCCTCTCGTCGGGCACTGCGATGAGGCTGAGGGCACAGAGGACTAAACTTTGAGCTCAAGTCACTGTTCGAAAATAGAAGGCATCGCTCGAGCGCGCAGATTCGTCGTGCGAAACAACGGAAGTCGGAAACGAGGCATCGCAACGACTCTACTAACGCCGTGATGAGCTCGAGGCATGCGCTATCTTATAGTCACGACGAGTCGTAGCAGAGCGCTTATTCTCGAGGAAGGCTTCTGCCGTTAGAGCAGCTCTCGCCCCGTCATCTTCGAATTAACTTGTTTCGCAACGACAAGATCAGTACGGATCACGACAGTGACAAAGAGCGGGCTTGTACCCACCATCAGAGAACTCCACCCCGAGAGCTACGATGTTCTTGAGAGCTCCAGATAGCGAAACACCGGCGACATCAGTCTAGAAACAAGAAGAGGGATTGCGAAACGAAATCAGGTCGTTTCATCAGGTTCGGAGAGTTAGGTCTCGCTCGTTGACTGTTTGATTTGCATAAATGGGACGCGAGGGGGTGGGTCCCAGTCGAGCAGAAGAACGAGGGATGAGTGACAGCGTGCTGGCGAAATTACGAAGTCGGAGAATACTGTTCGAGCGCAAGCTGACTCTAGACACTAACTATGCCGCAACATGTCTGAAGCTACCCACTGAGACCTAACGCTATCATCCATGCTCGAGAGCGAGCCAGAAGAGGTCACGTCAGATTGGCAGCTTGACGAGAGGTCCACCGTCGAAAACGATAGTCTCGGAAGGTAGCCGGACAGCTCGAGGGATCTCCGCACGACATAGTACGCTGCTGATGGATGAGAGCGAGCATGTGGAGCGCTCATTTCGGAGCATTCTCACTGAATACAGCATAGGAGTCCGGAGAGAAATTGTTGATAAAAAAAAGATAGTTTCAATAACAGCGACACAGCGGCAGCGATGAGACTAGTGTTCAAGAGTGAGAAGAGAGAGAGAGAGAGAGAGAGAGAGAGAGATCTATACAATAGGTGGGCGGAAGGAATTGCGAGTAAGAGGGGAAAGTCAAAAGAATAAACAAGAGAAAGGAGGAGGAGACATTGCTTGTAAGCTGAAAGGGGGATGAGTTTTTGAGGCTCAAGTCTAAGTTACGTGAGAGTGCAGTGGAGCTATTTACAGTCTTTGTGCGAAAAGAGAGAGAGAGGGAGCGAGGGAATTAAGAGGAAAACGATGATGAGGGGTTATAAAGGGGTCTGATGCGAAAATGACGGGAGTTCGACTGCGGTGGAAGACGCGTAGCCGTTTACAACTCGTCGAAGAGCTCCTCAGGGTCGATCTCTCGTTGGCAGATCTGGTAGATCTTTTGGAAGAGAGGGTCTGTGCGAAACGAAGAAAGAAAAGAGTCAGTTTCGACCACTTCGTATCGTGCGTGCAAGGTACAAGCGCAAAGAGATGAGAACGTACAGCCATCGAGACGGTTTCGTCCCTTAAGGAATCCGTGAATCTCCTCGGAACTGAGCAAGTGTAGAAATTGAATGAGTGAGATTCGACGAGGAAGAGGTAGCGAAAGCAGCTTACGTGATGACACCTTGGAGTCGTTGACCGTTGAGGAGTTCCTTCTCGAGCTCATCGAAGGTCTTTCCAGAAGTAACGAAGGCTTCGGCACACTTTCGGTTTCGTCCACCGAAAGAAGTGGTGATGAGATCGGCGACACCAGCAGAGTGGTGGGAGAAGGTTGTAGGGGAAGCAGAGGGGAAGAACTCGAGGGTGAAGGACGACATTTCGAGGAGACCAATTCGGATGATCGCAGCTTTTGTGTTTCCTCCCTTTTTTAGACCCTGTTTTGATTTTTCGCAAGACAAGATCAGTACCGATCGCGACAGTGACAAAGAGCGGGCTTTACGGACGTCAGAGAATCCTGCCCCGAGAGCTACGATGTTCTTGAGAGCTCCTGATAGCGAAACACCAGCGACATCAGTCTAGAAACAAGAGGAGGGATTGCGAAAGGTCAGTTTTTCGGTTCCAGCGAATTCATGCCCCTCCTGATGCTCTCAGTCGATAGGAGCATCAAGAGATAGTAGGAAGTGCAAGGAAGACGTACGACAGCGTGAACTCGGAACATGTTGGTTGAGAAGACGGCTTCCCAAAGAGCGCAATCCTTGGGCGAAGGGCAACCGATCGTGGTCTCGCAGAACTCCTCGTTGGCGACTTCGAGAGCGATGTTGGCACCTCCGAGGGCGGAACAAGGGAGACCGAGCTTCTTCTCGATGATGGAAGGGTAGGTGTAGATATCGAAAGACTTGGTGTCGACTTCGATACCCTTGATGGCAGAGATAGCGCGAGCTCCCTCGGTAAGGACACCGGGCTTTGAGAGCTCCTTGATGACGGGAGGAAGGAATTGATGGGGAACGCAGAAAACGATAAGAGTAGCTCCCTGTTCGATTCTCAAAACTCGTCAATTCACTGTAAAAGTACTTTCACGGGGTGTGATGAGACGTACCTTGACTACTTCGGTAAGAGAGGGAACAGCGACAAGGTTCTCGGGGAGAACCATCTCGGGAAGGTAACGAGCGTTCTCGTGAGTTTCGTTGATGATGTCGGTGAGGAGACCTTTTCCGGGGATCTGAAGTGGTGCAGCACAATCATAAGCATCTTGATAATGACGAGGAAGGAGGAGAATCAAAACTCACTTCACGTTGGCGAACCCAGAATCGAACTTCATCATCGAAACTGTTCAAGAAGTCGAAAATGCATCAACTTTTCTGCCTCATTTTCCGGTCAAACTAAATGGAACTTTTTGCTTACCCTTCACGTTCACCAGCATTTTGAGCTGCGAGCCTGGCGAGAGCGGTTCCCCATGATCCAGATCCAATAACACAAACTTTCTCCTCCCGTCCAGAATCGTTTCCGGTGAATTGATCGTACTTGGCGAGGAAGGGAGCCAAAGCAGGTGAACTACCTCGACGGGGAATGGGAGTCTTGAGCGAGTTCTTGCGGGAGAGGGATCCTCCATTGTTGACCGAAGGACGACGGCCGAGACCTGATTTTCCATCTCCTGAAGATTCATCTTGACCGTCCTTCTCCGAGGTCATAGAAAGCTTGTTCAAAGCTTTGAGTAAAGGCGAAGGGGGTCGGGAAGAACCTGGGGTAGAAATACCCTCAGGCGAGGCAGGACGAGATCCAGGAAGGGAAGCGAGATGGAATCCTAGGGGAGACGCAGCTCCACTCTGAGGAGGAGAGCCGCTGGGAGTACCAAGGTTGGAAGGAGGAAGGTGTAGTGATTCGGTTGAGCCAGTTGAGACAGCTTCAGGTCGAGTAGGATTAGGCATGATTGAAGGAACTTGAAAGAGGTTGAAGTTGAAGTTGAGCTGAAGTTCGGGAAGAGGAGCGGTCTGTAGAGAGGAGTAGGGAGTAAGGTTGAATAGGTTAAAGAGCTGGTGAACAGAACTTGAAGGAAGAAAGGAAAGAGGTTTCAAGCCAGCTCGTTTTCAACTTCTATGACACGCACATCAACCTTTTTTTTTTACCTCGCTTCCCGCTTCTGCAACTCTACTGAGTTATTTCCTCTCGACTCGCCAGTCCGTTTACCAATCCATCTCACACCCAATTCACCTACTTTCACTGTACTTCCATCGTCTTCCTCGTCTGTCAAAGCTGATGCAAAGCTTTGTCTCGCAAAAAAAACGAGGGTGTCTGTCTTTTTCTCCGTCTTTCTCCATTCTTCTCCTCTCTTTCCCCAGACTCGATGATTCGCCGCGACGAGCGATCGACTTTCTTCGTCGTTCGTCCTTTGCCCATCAGGCTTCCGCAAATTGAGCTTGTGAACAAAGCTTTTCCATCGTCCTTCGGAAGCTCCTGCAGTAGCCGGGAAGAGCAGCGTTTCGCCTTTCAGATGGTTTCAACGCGCTGAGAGCTTCGCGACGAAGCTCCTTCGTACCCGCCCCATTCGCTCTCCGTTCGAGTAGAATGAATTGCGAAGGCATACCTTCGATCGAGCTTTCCTTCGTCAAATGCCTACTCGAGGTAAGCGGCTTTCACAAGTGATCGCTACAAAACGAGGAATCGGCCTGATCACTGCATCGCTTCAAGCCTGGGGATCAAGAAGACGAGAGAGCTTCGTCTGGAGTTGAGCGGAGGCCGAAAGTTAGCGATTAATTCCGCTCGTGACCTCGTCATGGAGACTGCCACGTCAACAGCGAGTTCGAAAGAACGATGATGGAACGAAAGAAACAACCGAGCAGAGAGAACTCCAAATGGAGGAAGAAGCTCGAGGAGAAGACTCCAAGGAAGACTCGTTCTATAATCGCTCGCTTCGTGGACACTCCGACAAGACTGTAGCGCTGTGTTCACTTCGGTTTGGTGATGGTACTGCAGTCTCTTCTACGATCTACGAATGAGTCCACTCGGGCTTCTTCTTCTCTGCGAAGGCACGCATTCCTACTTTTTGATCGTTCTGTGCGATCCAACCCATGTGAGAGTTTGTCAGCTCAGCCATAGGGCAGGTGGGAGCGAATTGAGAGCTTACGGTAGCGAAAAGTTGGTGGAAGATGCGACGTTCGAAATGAAGACCCTCTTGAAGCGAGAGTTCGTAGGCTACAATACAAGCAGTTGGAGTGAGTCGAGAGCCCGACGAACATGCAGAAGCGATCAGGACTGACCAGCATTGACACCTTCCTTTCCAGCTTGAACAGCGACTCGACCTTTACCAGCAATCTTCTTTGCGATTTTGATAGCTTCTTCCACTACGTCTTCCCCTCCTCCAACTACTCGACTGACTAATCCCCAATCTGAAGCTTGTTGAGCAGTGAAGTTTGATCCAGTCAAAACGAGTTCCATCGCTCGAGATTTGCCGATAGCGTGGGTAAGTCGTTGAGTTCCTCCAGCTCCGGGAATGACACCGAGCTGTTGAAAGGAGAGTGATTAGTCAAGCGAGTGATCTTAAGCGAAGAGAAGTCAAGAAGAGACGACTAACGTTGATTTCAGGTTGTCCGAAAACTGCGTTGGGCGCAGCTAGAATGATATCGCACCTGAGGGAGACGGGAATGAGTCAGCCGGCATCGTCCTTGACACAACACGGCCTTCAGAAAGCGAGAGTAACGGCGGCAGGTTGGATCGAAGAGAGAGCTTGCTCACATCATGGCTAATTCGCAACCTCCTCCAAGCTGTTGGACGATTCCTCACAAGTCAACTAAAACAAAGTCGCTGAGAGTCAGACAGATTTCAACTCACAGCATATCCACTGACGGCAGCGATGATAGGTTTCCTAAACTTTGTCATCTGAGTCCAATGTGCGAGGAAATCGGTTTTGTAAACTTCTGCAAACTCTTTGTCCTTCATCTCTTTGATATCAGCTCCTGCAGCGAAAGCTTTCGGAGACCCAGTGAGAACGACAGAGTGGATCGAGTCGTCCTCTGCGAAAGTTGAGAGTGCCGAATTTAGTTCGTGAAAAAGTGCAGAGTTGAGAGCTACGAAAGAATGACGAGAATAGTTCGGTCAGCTTGTACAGTCATATCGTAGAGTTTTGCGAGTCTTGCGTACTCACCATTGAGAGCTTTGGGTCGATTGAGGGTGACTAAAGAAACACCGGGAGCGGGGGAAGAGATGAGAATGTTCTCATAGGAAGTCGATGTAGGAGAGGTTGTGAGTGTGCGGATAGGGACAGGATTGATCTTGTTGAACCTGAGAGGTGCTACAGTTGATCGGAGGGCGGTTCTAGCAAACATGGTAAGCCGTGAAAGATTGAAGAGGTGGGGTGGATGGAAACAGCAAGAGAGGCAAGGGGATCTAAGGAAGCTGACTGTGCTGGTTGATTGACGTAGAGTGAGCTCGGCTGAGAGGAAGCTCGGGGTCGATGGAAAAGTGAAGGGAAGGCGAGCATGCAACCTGGATTTGTTCTCTGCTCTCGACAAGGCGATTCTATGAACTTGTTCGTTTCGTTGCTCAACGGCGACGAAGGGATACAGTCGTAACGATAAGGCGCAACTCACTTCAGACGCTGGCAGAGTCCGTTGTGAAGAAACGAAAAAACAATGCTGATTTTGCGAAAGGAACAAGAGGCGCAAGTGCGTCGAAAGGTTGCGAGGGTGTACGGAGTGAAACATAAACAATAGAAGAATGTACTCGTCTGCGAAGAGATGGTGACGACAAAAGGGGAAAGGAACGAAAAGAGGAAGGGTAGAATTGACGAGCGTGTGAATCGATTGATGAGAGGGGTATCAAAAGGGGATGGAAGAATGAAGGGCGGTCGGAGAACGATGATTGGTGGAGAAAGATCAGTGCGAGATGTGATTGCTATGCGAAAGGGTAAAACGGAGGGGCGCGACGAATCGAGGACTTGGATTTGGCGAGATTTTGGTGTCTAGCGTCGAAAACAGTTTTCGATGATTCAAGAGGGTCCCACCGCCGGCCAATAAACACCAGGTGGTCCAGCATTGGCATACGCTGACCAAATGACGGGCTGAGCGGGAGGTGGAACCAGGTTTAGAGCACTCGAATGGTAATTTGGGGGCCAAAATGCGACTCCAGCTGAAAGAGGAGGACCAGATAGTCCTTGCGAGCGAGACCTGTTTTCGACGGTCGTTCCAGTAGCTGGTCGAGGGGTCGAAGTTCCGTCGACAGGGATTCCGGGACTGGAATGAACTCCACTCGGCCTGCGAGAGGATCGAAGCGAGGGATCTCCAAGTTGCGGCGGAACTGACTGCGAAGACGGCATTTGAGATGAAGCCGATGTAAGAGGGAGAGAATGTGAACCGCCTTGCGAAGGAGGGGAGAAGCGGAGGCCGGAAAGAATCGAGTGCTGTTGAGGTGCGTAAGGGTTTCGAGCGTTCGAGTATGGACTCGAAGTGAGCGATCCTCCTCCTCCTCCTGGTCGTGCGTAAGAAGCAGAATTTGGTAGACCTGTTGGAAGCGGAAGAATTTGGTGAAAGGGGGGAAGCTGAGGGTAGTGAATGGAGGGATGAGGCATGAAGTTGGCGTGAAGAGACGGAGGAGGAGGGGGAGGTGCCATTTGATGGAAATGGCCATGACCTTGTCCGGCTGCGAGGGAGTAGTAGTCGAGGGAAGGAAGTCTTTGATGGACTGGTTTCGAAGGATCATATCGAGGCGAGAAGGGATCGACGAGATTGTCGAATTGATGTAGTTGTTTGAGCCTAGGAGGTTGTGCGCTTTGAGGAACGGATCCGTGGCTATTTGTATGCGGAGGAAGCGAAGGAGGTGAGGCGTGAGAGGATGAGACGACGGGAGCGTAGGCAGCCGTACTCGAGGAGAATGCAGCTGACGAGGATTGTGAGCGGGTCATAGGTGGAGGATGGGCGAGTGGGTAGAGGTGAGGAGGAAGTGTCTGACTATTCAAAGCGCCGGAGATCTCGACAAGAGGGCGTTTCTTCGTGCCATTCTGTCGAATCGTGTTCGACGAAGTCGGCGAGACCTCGAGAGCAGGATTAGTCGTTGTTGCGTAGGTCGATGCGTTTGGGAAAGGTTGGGGGAGGAGACGCGGTGCGGAGGCTGGAGGGGCGAGAGGGTGGGAAAAGGATTCGAAACCCATCGTAGGGGTCGAAGTTGCGCTCATGGGAGCCTGTGTCCTCCTCCTGACATTCCTGCCTACGTCTGAATGACTCTGCGCCGGTACTTGTAAACTATGAAGCGATTCCTGATCGAAAGCAGAGCGTAACAACGCCATCTCTCCCGCACTTCGTGCCGACTCTGCTGCTGCTGCTTGTCGTCTCACTCGGGAGGTCGAAGCAATCTTGCGAGGTGTCCGACCTATTCTTTCGTTCCGAGCTGCGACATGACCTTCGAGAAGTTTGAGGAATGAACCGAACTCTCTTTCCGTCACATGTAGCGAAAAGTCGAGTCCTTTGAGGAATTCCGCTTCACCAGCAACCAGCGGTTTCTGTAAGTTCGAAGTCGGATCAGCCCGAGTCAACTGAACACGAGGGGTAAATCCATAGATAGGAAAAAGGACGCACGAGTTCGAGCGACGAAACTTGAGACCATGTTCGGGCAGTATAAGCTACAAGCGGAAAACGATACGGTATCAGCGAGCTCACTGTCAGATAGTTGTGAGATGAAGCGTACTGTTGTCGTCTAGAACCTTGTTTGCCAGCATCAATCCTGTCACTGCGAGACGAAATTCGCTACCCGGAGCTCCTTCGATAGCATTCTTTTGCTTCAATCTTGATATGAACAGTAACGCGAGTAATACGACCTGAGAGACCCCGAGTCAGTCTTTTGAGTAGAAAGTGGGTCACCGAGACAGGGGAACGAACCGAATGCGAAACTTGGGCTGTGCAACAGCGAAAGAGTTCGATCGTTAGCGAGGTGACAGATACAGCAGACCGAACGAGTGAAATGTAAAGAACGTACTCGTAGTGAGAACATCGTGACAGAAACTGATGAAACGGTGTGATGGAGCAAACTGTAATCTTGCATTACTAGCTCCGAATGTGCCATTTCCCTCCCGTCTCTGGCCCTCCACACTCGTACTAGGTGCGAACCATAACCAAACAAACATTTCCGCTGCGAAAGTAGCTAGAGGAGAAGGTTGAGGGGGAGTGGAAGGGGGTGATGTCGGCGCTGAGGAAGTCGAGAGAGGAGGGGGAGCTACTGCCGCTCGCGACATGACTGCTGATCGTACTGATGAGAATTGCCTTCTATTTTGAATGTAGTGAACCGGAGAGACTTGTCGTGACGAATGAGCCGAGATTTTGAGAGAAGTGGAGGAAAGGAGGAGGAGGAGGAAAGGAGAGAGCGAGGTTGATGAACTGCTGGGGCGGGAGTGCAGTCCTCGCTGCGCCCCTGTCTAGTTCGAGCCGTCGATAGCTGGATCTGAGGGAGAATGAAGGGGAGGAAGAAATCAAAACCCACTTGCGAATTTTCAAAAACGGTTACTTCAACACTCTTTTGTCAGAAGCCTGTATGTCTCACGATGATTGGACAATACTACTATAAAAGATGCTTATCTCGCACCTTCCGAGCTTTGGGAGAAAAAGTTGAAAAAATGGTTCGTCAAGTCTTGGTAGACGAAATCTTCTTCGCAAGTGCGCAAGCGGAGTCTCGTTGCATACTCTTAGTTTTCTCTTGATTGACACTCTCTACGTGTAGGGAAACTTGTCAGTAGTCGCTCAACCGAAAAATGCGAAAGCGCTGGGATCGAGTGCAGCAGCTCGCAACGAGTCGCAAAAGTTCGAAAATACACATCTTTAAGCCATTGGTGCATGATACCGCTTAAATGGGTGCACGGTATACGCTATCTACTCTGGGGCTAGATGAGCATCTGCAGCTATCATTGTATTCCCCTGCCTTTCATGCAAAGGATCACTCCCAGTCATTCGATTCTTGCTCAACTTGACGTTACTTAGACCATACGATCTCAAGACCCAAGCGACCATATCTACACAGAATAGGATGAGTCCGAACCTATTTTACGGCGCCTCTGTATGTGAAAACGAAAAAAAGCTCGATTCCGTCTTCTTTCGCAGAATCTTGAAAGCGGCCCTGCGTGTCCGCTTACGCTGACCGCTCACAGGTGTACGACTGGTCTAGATCGGTCTCGCTACTTTGCGGGAAGCGTCAGCGCATAATTAACAGCTTGTAACGAAGAGGGAAACCTCTCTCGAGTCTCTGGAGATCTTCCGGCAATTTACACGTTAATGAATCATTCTATTCGATTGATTGGGAAGCTTCTCCAACGTCCCGGTGCCGAAGGTATCGGTTTTGACCAAGACAGAGATCGACATTTGCGTCTTCTCGACTTGTTGACGCTCAGAAATAGGAAGGTTCGCTGTTGACAGCTTCGCTCTCCCTTCCCTCTCCTTGATCTTCCTGCCCACGAGCGTGGGAAGCAAAGCGCTCTCACGGCTTTAGTTGCTGGCGCGCACTGACCGCATCGACGCTTTATAAGAATTTCGGCTCTTGCCAGCTCTTCAGCTGTACATGTACAAAGCAGGCTGCGAGTAAGTACTGTGAACAACTCAACTCAATAGACGTTCCGCAGCTGTCGAGAGCGCCATTTTGCGCCCGTCGGATCCCAAGTGATCAATAGAGTCCTGCGATTGTGCGAACGAAGTCGTTTTGAGCTTGGAATCGCGAAACCGTACAAATAGCCAGTCTGACCGACCAGGTTCTCGCTAACGGGCTATTGTGCTTTGCCATCGACGTACTTGTCGAGGAGATGGGAGTGTTACCTTCCTCTCCAGCAGCGACCAGATCAAGGCGTGCTCGCTCTGTATTCGAGGGCTCTTCGCGGCAAGCATCGGAACTTCAGTCGACAAGGGTAACTCCTGCTTCGGCACTGATACAGGAACCGTGAAATTAAGATTTTGACATCGGCCAGCTTCTCCGCGATGCGACTTTTGCGTTTTTCGAGATTCTCTTTTTCACGGGGAACTCTTTCGACGGTTCAGCTCTCCTGGTCAAGCCAACACTCTCGAGCCATCTGACAGCTGTCATAGTCAGGTGTAGTGCCAGACAAGCTCCCTTGAGAAAGCACAACTGACGTTCAAGCAGAAGTTGAGATTCGAAGATGTTTTCGTAAGTTCGGCCTCACACTAGCGTCTTCCCTCGCAGATCTCTCCTTCGACCACGCACTACGCTAACGGAAGTTCCGGATAGGGGCAATTTACAGTGTACAAGCTTCTTAGGGTTTTACACAAGTATCGACTCGTGCGAAATCGATTCGACGTTGTGAGAGAGCTTGTGTACATGTACACGAGGTAGATCTATTCGAAAGAAGTCCAGATTGGAACATGCAACGCAGGAAGAGCTCCGAATTGATTTCTTCGGAAGAGAGAGTGACAGAGAAAGGAAAGGGAAGCCAAAAAGAAGGAGAAGTGAAAAGTTTTCGGTGCCTCTCATCACCCTGCAAGCATCGCAAATTTCGCGCGACACTTCCATCCGTTTTATCTCAACTTCACAAGGGAAGCAAGGGGGGAGACTTTGAGGTCTTCCATCTCTTTTCCACTTGCTCTACCTCATTCTATATCCGAGGAGCTCTCATCCTCTTTCCCAACCTCCTCCTCCCCTCTCCTCCTCTCCCTTTCCCTGGCTCCACCTCCCTCGGCCCAAACCGAACTCCCCGCCTTCCAACTCGACAGGAGAATCTGCACAGTCCCTCAAAGCAGACGTGCGTTTGTTCTTCTCTCTCCGCTGTTTCTCTCCCCTCCCCCTCTCTCTCCCTGGTTGCCGTTGGAGTCCAGGATCATCATTCGCTAATTCTCCCAACTCTATACTATTTAGCAAACCACTCCCGAAAGCTCTCTCAAACTGTCAATTCGTTCTTGCGGTCTCCTCCTCGAACCCGACTCACCCCCTGTAACCCACTCTTGCTCCACTTCCTCCTATTTTCTTTCTCGACAAGCCAACATCATCGATCGATCTTTGTCTCGACTTTACCGACTCGCCTTGTGACGCATCAGTCACTTCAGGGCAAGAGCTAGAAACACTACGAACTCGACCTCGCTTCTTCCCAACTTCAAGAGAAGGAGGCGATGTCGACTGAAGAAATGAGGGGCTACGAAGAAGGACAACGACGCAGATTAGTCACAGACGACGACGAATCTGGTCAGACCACGCCCGACTATGGAAGAGATGATGACATGGACGAACTCGAGGATGAAGGAGAAGATCAGAGGTCGGCGGATGCATCGAGTGAAGGAGAAGAAAGAGAAGATCACCGAGCTGCAGAGGCATCTACATCGGGATCACGAACGAACTCGACGTCGTCAATACCCAACGACGGTCTCGGAGGTCCTGCAGTCGTGCAGAAAACCCAAGCAGCTTTTGTTCACAAGTTAGTCCTCGTTGTTCTTTTCTCGTCTCTTCCCGAGCATGGCCAATCGCTGATGCCCTCTCCATCACCATTCTTTTAGATTATGGTCGTATGTCTATTACCCCTCTTAATCTGCTCCATTTTCAGACGTATTTTAATTCACAGGTTTGCCCTCGCAGAATGCTTTACACTCCTGCTCTGAGTCGCTTAATAGCTTGGTCCGAGGATGGCAAAGCTTTTACGGTCTTTTATCCGACTGAGTTTGCCCGTACGGTGCTGCCTCAGTTCTTCAAACATTCTAACTTCGCTTCCTTCATTCGTAAGTTTCCCTCTTTTCATCTTATCTCATAAGCCGAGGGTACAGAACTCATTCTTCTATCGCCGTGACTCAGGTCAACTCAACATGTACTCTTTCGCAAAGGTGTGTGATCAACTAGCATCGTTTCCTCGCTAGAATTAGACTGACGACATTCGCTCTCAGGTCAACGACGCCCTCGGAGCTCCGACGTCCCATACGAACCCCGATGGCTCCCAAGTTCAAGCGTGGGAGTTCCAAAATGCAGCTTTCCAGAGAGATCGACCGGATCTTCTGGCGAAGATTCGACGAAAATCCGCAAAAGCATCTGCTGTCGCCCCTCCTTCATCAAGTCGACGACGCTCTTCGATCGTTCGGACAAACTCTTCGAAGCACGACACGCGGAAGGAGACACTCTCGGATGGAACGGGCGACGACGACGAGCAAGCCCCTCGAGTGAATGTCCTCGCGGCTGCCGCTGCTGTCGCTTCAAATCCTCCGACTCCTTCAGTTCTGTTCGGAGACGGTCGCACGGCTTCTCCAAAACCTTCGAAAGTTATCGCTGGAGTGACAGACTTTGCTCCCCAGAATGGAGCTTACGAATCCCGCCAGAGACCACGACCAAGGGAGGATCATCGTGAGTCGCTTTCTGACGCTCTCCGATCCGATCCGATGATGCACCTGTCTCTGATGCTCTCCCTCTTGTCCAGCTCCCGAGATACAGTCAAATCGTTCTCCAGCAGCTCAGTCCCGGCATCAGAACCCCTATCCTCCTCCTTATCACCACTCGAATTCGTACCATTCTCCTCCCACCGCTCGATCCCAGCTCTATCCAGCTTCGCAAGCTCCCTTCTACTCCGCAGGTCGACCTCCTCATCCTGAAGATCACTCAAATCGCCAAATCGCCGCACTCGAAAGTCAAGTTAGGACTCTGGGAGAGGCACTCTTCCACACTCAACAAGACTACATGGCGACTCGAGCCGCTTCTTACTCGGTACTGGGGATGTTATTGGGAATCGTTGCTGATCTGGACGTTTCTGACAAACGAAAAGAAGAAGGTTGGTCCATTATTTTGCTCTTGTTTGTTCGAATCGAGTTCCTGACATATCCTCAACGGTCTCAGTCGAATCGTGTTCGATCGCATTATCAAAGCTACACCCAGACGCTTCGAACGGCGTGAATACCTTTCCGCTTCCCCTTCCACCACAACAAGCATTCGCACCACCGCAAGCTTCCCCTTACGCCTCTACCCACTACCCCTCGAACGGACAAGGCTCACCTCGGGGGACTGCCTCGTCATCGACATATCAACAGCAGTACAATCGGATCCCTCCAGCTGAATCTTATGCTCGCTCATCTCGACCTGATTCAAGATCTCAAGAACCCCACCCTTCCTCCTCTTCTTCCCTTCTCTCTGCCGCTTTCCGTCCTTCATCGATTCCACCATCTTCAGCTCGAACTGTCTCTCCCGCACCTCCATCGACAGCCGGTTCCAATAGCGGTCAAGCGACGTCGTCAGGACTCGCAGCCGCTTACCCTCAACAAGCTTATCCTTCGCCCAGAGCGAACTGGCCGACTGCAGCATCGTCGTCGATACGAACTACTTCCCTCCCTTCGTTGTCGTCGCTACTCGAAGGTGTTCCTGCGAACGGCGAACGAAGGACGACTGAAACCCAAGGAGGAGAATCAGAACCTTCCGACGAGCGGGCTAGGAAGAAGATGCGACAGTGAAAGGAGGTCTCGCTTGAAGGATTGCTATCGTTACCCAGTCAAAACGCTCTTTTCCGATACCCCCCAAAATTCACTTTCCTCCTTTGTACCTCGCAATTATACTCGTTCCGCTTCTCGTTCTCTCTCTCTCTCTACTTGTGATACCCGCTTCCCCCTATGATCCTACATTGCTTCTTACCCTATGCTCTCCTCGCTTTCACCGTATCGCATCTGACCCCTCTCCGTTCTTTTCTCGATTCAGCATCATTGACGAGTAACTACTACGAGAGCTCTCGATGAGTCTGCAACCACAACGTCCGATGAAAGGCAAAGTAGTCTGTAAACATTGCGAATGCGGATTGTACCGGAAGAAGAGAGAGTAAAACAAACAACAATTTCAGATGACAGCCGAATCGATCCATAGTCCAATCTTGGGAGCCCTTCCAACTATGACTTTCCTTGCGTTCTCCTCCTTCGCGCCTCTCTCGCTTCCTCCGCTACTCTTCTCGCTCGTGAATCTGCCTCTTGTCGTGCTCTGGCCCGGGCTCTCGCAGCTGCTGTTTGAATCGCTTGCTGCTCTTCACGATCTCGACGTTGTTGTTGTTGTTGTTGTTCATGTCGACTGTTGGCGGCGTACCATTCTGTGAACTTGCGATTTGCTGCGTCGCGAGCCCATTGATCGAGCCAAGGAGCGTAATCCGCAACGTTCGAGTATAGCGAGTTGTAGGCGGTCTGATACATGGCGACGACCTGAGATCGAGTGTAGCCTACTTCAGGTCGAAGCGGAGTGACGGTGGGAATCGGAGGAGGATTGGGAGGTCGAATCGGAATTTGCGCAATCTGACGAGGAGCAGGAGGTTGAGCTGGAGCTGGAGCTGGAACATGGAGCTGAGGGAGGCCATTCTGCTGAGGGGCAGGGACGATAGCTACGTCACGCAGATGTAGTTCAATTCGATCAGTAAAGATTTCATTAGAGAGGTGAGTGGGAAGAGACAGCTCAACTTACGACGAGCAAAGTGCGCAAGACGAGCAGGTGGTGGTCCCGGAGCTTGCATGCGGAGTTTTGAAAGCTCCTCTTCGGTAATGCCCGGGTGCTCACGAGCGATCCTTTCGGCTTGGAGACGAGCAGCTTCGACCTCTTCGTAATGTCTCGCACCGGTATCTTCCCACAAAGGACAGACGGCTCCAGGTTCTGACCCTTTAGGAGCGTTTGAACCAGCGTTGGCAAAGTGCTCGTATCCTGCGACGATCTTGCCGCAGCTGTGTGAGACAAGGTAGGTCGTAGAGAAATCGAGCAGAGTGTGCGTCAGTCTCACGAACGCGCCGTAATTGAAAGGGAATGGACGCTCACACGTAGCAGGAGAGGGTCCGACACGAAGAACAGACGATCTTGTTGCATCTGCGAGACCTCGTAACCGGTTAGAGGGCAAAAGAACGTGGATGAAAAGGATGGCCGACTTACGAGTCCGCTTCTTTGATGTAAGGTTCAGAGCACTTCGGACATTTGCGAATAAGAGCTCTCGACATCGCCTCTGTGAAGCGAGAGGCAGCAGAAAGGGGAATCAGCGCTGTTTTCGATGATTGCGAAATTAGAGAACGCTTTTCACCTTCGACCTGATGTACTGCATTGATCTTCGAATCCTCGGACACTTCGAGACAGGTCTTTGGCAAGTGATCCTTCTGTGAAAGCGCGAGACATCGAGATTCTTCAGCTGTTGGCTGGCAGGAGATGGACAAGGGAGGAGACGAACCTTCTTGCACTGTCTGCAACTGACAACCCTGCATTCTTCGCGTTGACAATGGAAGAGGCGTTCCTGATCACTATTGTCGAGCAGTTGAGAGGGTAAGTGGAGAACAGCCGTCGAACAGCAAGGGGATCTCGAGCTCACTTTTCGATAATCAAAGCGAATGGACAAAATGGACATTTCTCGAGACCGGACAATTCGGCGAGATCAATCTCCTTCTCTTGACGAATCTTGTGCAGAGCTTCTCTTGACTTGCGAGAAAGGAATTTGGCGATCTCCACTTCGGGGAAAGAGCTTGCGCAACCTGAGGTCGACATGCACGGCAAGACCTGTTCATTCACACGAGATGAGATGAGTCGTCGGAAACGAACGAGCTGAGAGCTATAAAGGTAAAGGAAACGCGAGACTTACGAACTTTCTCATTCCGATTTGTGTTTCAGCATTCATGATCGCACAGTCTCGACAAAATTGACAACCTTCGCTACAGATGACTGTCGATGAGCGGAAAAGTCGAGTAACAGTGAGCAAATTGAGCGAATTGAGGTTGAAGGGAAATGATCCTCGAGACAAAGCGAGAGTTGGAGAGCTTACCAAGTTGTGAGAATCCCGTATCGCCGTAGCAACATCCACATTCGAAGTATGAACCCGAGGCGATCTCCTCCTCCAATTGTTTCGCTAGACGTTTCTCGCGAAGTTCGACGTCTTGCAAGCGAAGGAAATTCTCCACAATCCACTTCTTCTCCCTCTCCAAATCTTCATCTTCTTTTCCCTTTCCCTTTCCAGCACGAGCTTTCGAAGTAGTCATGAGCTTGAAGCCTCGTTCTCCTTCCGATAAAGTCAACAAATGTTTCGCAGCAACGTAGGTTGGAGCGTAGAAGTTCGAATTCTCGGCAAAGATTCGTCTGATATTGACTTGTTGTATCGAAGGAAAGTCGCAGTAGAGTTGAGCGAGACTGCGAGTGCCAGAGAAGATCAGAGTTAGATTCAAGAACTCCGAGATTAGGGTATTGAGAGGGGAAATTTGAACGAACGCAGCGTTCTCGTAAGATTTCCCTTTCGCTACTCGATCTTCAATGCTCATCCAGGTCTTTGCTTCTTTTCGTAGTGTTTGCTGATCATCCTCGTCGCTCTCCTCCGGTTTCTCCATAACTCTTGTAGTCTCGGGAGTTTCGCGACGAGGGTAACTTGCGTCCGTCAATAGCGCCTCGACGACGAGCTCGACGGTTTCGAATTGAGGTTGTCGAAGTAGGTCTCGAACGTAGGTGGGAACGACATCGGGAATGATTGAGCAGACTGTCGCGACCATTTCATCGAGAGGGTCGATTTCGGCTTGAGCGGCTCTCGAAGATCCTCCTGCGAAAGCTAGGTGACCTCCTCTTCCTCCATGCTGTCCTGCACGTCCACCGACCCGACTCGGACTTGCGATTCCAGCACCAGATCCGCTGGCTTCGTTTGAAAGCGATTTTGGTTTTGGTGAATCCATGATGACTAGCTGACCTTCCGAGTTGCAGTAATACCACTCTTCCTTCTCTTGATCTCCTCCATCTCCTCCTGCTGGTTCCTGCTCTGCCTGTTTCCCCTTTCCTTTCCCTTTCCCCATTTCCATCTTCGGTACCGATGCATCCACTTTCTGTCTCTTGTAGTTGTGGTTGTACTGTTCTTCTTCATCTTCATCTTCGTCCGATAGTTGCAGGAAGTGTTTAGCGGCTGGACGAGCGAGAGGAGGTTCGTTCATGTTGATGAAGAAATGGGCGAGCTAGATGCGGAGCGGTTCGCTGCCAGCCCTAGTCGACGATAGAGATTGTGAAAGTAGTGATTCTGGTTGACGCGTGAGATCTGGCAATTCGAGGTGGTTAGGGTGAGAGAAGAAAGTCGCATCTATCTCGCAAAGGAGTGAATTATTTCATCGGAAGCAAAATCTCTCTCGCATCAAGAGGCTCGTAGAGGGAAAAGGCCTAGCTATTTCTGAATTACTCTATCGCAAACACTGAAAACACAAAGACAACTTTTATCGAAAACGGAGACAAAAAGGGAGGGCCGAACGAGAGCGAGAGACATGAAGCGGGAGAGGGGAAGGACGGATAGCAAAGGTTCCTAGCCAGCCATACTGCTGGGCCCAGGCGAAGGAGGGGAAAGGAAACGGGTTGGGAGAAGGAAAGATCAGGGAGAAGAGGAAGCGGGAGAGCGAAGGAGGTAAGGAAGAGATATCGAGGGAGAACGCAACGAAAGAGCGTCAGGATATAAACAGTGGGTAGGTGGGAGGTGTGCTAGCGAAAGGTCGGAGTGGATAATAGAAACAAGTCGAAAGTCGAAGTGGTTCGAGGATGACGGAAAGGGTTTGTCGAGATACTTCAGGGAGTGGGTATAGGTGCAAGAGTGGTACAATATCGGAATTCGGGGGAGTTGAGGTGGAACGGATAGAGATTCGAAGGCAGACATGCCGTTCCGAAGTCAATAACATGTCCTCACTGTGAGTCGAGACTGTCGAGAGCTTGAACGGCGGCGTCGATAATCTGTGTAGAGGACGAGGGTAGAGAGGAGAAGGGGAGCGAAAGGAGCGAGGAAGGAGAGGGGAAGGAAGGTTTTAGGATACGGCTTGCACTTGGGTTGCGAGGGCAGAAGAGGCTGGTGGAGGTGGAGGATCGGTATGGTGAACATCGAGGCTAGTATCGATGGGTCGTAGAGCGTGCACGAGTTGTGGGTCGACGATCGAAGCTAAGGAAAGGGAAAGCGTTTCATCAGCTAAACTGTCTCAAGAACAGCGCAACGAACGATCAGAGAAGAGAAGAGAACGTACCATTCGTGACTGCTGGACTCTCGACATTCATTCCCTTGATCGACCTCGCGACTCGTTTCCCTTCCTCTACCTTTCGTTTCCGCTCTTCCTCTGCTTCACCAGTCTGTAAAAGATGCGCCTCGATTTCTCCTTGAACGACAACTCCTCGAAGCCAATCGTGATCCAGCATATCCCTCGCAGCAGCTCGTTTGTCGGGATTGAGGTGGAGCATGGGTTGTAAGAAGGATTCGAGGTATTTCGCTTCAGATTCGGGAATGAGGTATTTGTCCATGAGAACTGAATGTAGAGGCCAGAACTTGAGCTTGTGGATGTGTTTCAGTTCACCTATGATGCAGAACCCCGAATCAGTCAAGTTCAGACATGAAAGGGAAAGAATCTCGAGACGAACCTTTTCGAGTAAAGATGTCGGCACTGAATTTACCGCTCAAAGCGATACTTCTCGGGAAGGGTCCAAGTAGCTCAATCACTTGCGCGATGTGGTCGTCGTCTTTGTTGTAGCGAGTTCCGGGATGAGGATCGAAGAGGTAGTCTCCCGTCAAGAGTTCGAAGAACTGTTTCAAACAAGCAAGTTCTCGTCAGTCGAGAGACTCAATCGGATTGAGAAAGTGTACAACTCACCATCGCACTCGCTGACCAGATATCGACGCTTGTTCCCCATTTCGCACCGAGAATCGCTTCTGGACTTCGATATTGCCTAGTCTGAATATCGTTTGTAAAGTGTAGATCCGTCCAACTAGCGTTACCGAGATCGGCAATCTTGACGGTGATTCGTTCGAGAGTCGAAGGGTCGTAAGGAGCGGGAGGAGGAAGGGTAGTCGGATCGCCGGCGACTGGAGCGGGTTGGAGGGGATTCGGTGCGAGGAATGGAGGAGGAGAGGGAATAGAGCCATCGGCGTTGGCTGATCGCATCGTGACGTCGGAATCGTTGGGTAAGAGGGAAGGATCGTCGGAAGGAATGGCATCTTCGGAAGAAGGAGGGAAGTAGGAAGGGGAAGAGGAAGCGGCAGCGGCAGCTTGTTGCGAGAGGAGAGAGGGACCTTTGTTCGAAGGCGCGTTCGTCGAAGTTTTCTTCGATCCGATATCAGCCAATTGTACTCCCTCCATCTTCTTCCCAACTTCATCGGTCGAAGCGGCTACCGTATCACCCTTCTTCAAACTTGCGCTCAACGACGAAGGTCCTCCTCCGGAATCAGAAATCTTGCTCATTTGGAAAGCGAGCTTCTCGATAACTGGACTCGTTCCGTAACTACTGCTTGGACTCGGTAAAGGTTGAGATCCAGTGATGAAAATGGTTTCAGTTCTCGGAGTTTGAGCTCCTCCTCGAGGTTGTGATGGCGGGACTCCAATCATCTTGGTCGGTACCGCTGCCGGTGAAGTCTCGAGTTCTGCTCGTACGACTGCCTCGACGTCGTCGATACAGATGAGGACGTTCTCGGGTTTCAGGTCGGTGTGGATGATTCCGCATTCTCGATGAATGTAGTCGAGACCGAGCAAGACCTGCTTCGCGATCTGTTTGCAGATGTGGTCGGGCACTCCTCGATGATGGTAACGCTTGATAAGGCCGAGTAGGTTTTCACCGAGAACTTCGAAGACCATGCAGACATGATTTCCGTTCGGTCCTCGATGAGTGAAGTGGTCGAGAAGTGATACGACGTGCCGCCGACCTGGGTGAGAAGGGTTGGATTCGACTACTCGCTGGAGTAACTTGATCTCGTCGAGAGCAGTTTCGGTGTAGTGAGTTGCAGATTTGACGACTTTGAGGGCGACATGTTTGTTGACGCTGTTACGAAGGATTATAAGTAGGTCAGTTCTGATCATCCGTTTCAAGTGAAGTAGAGTTGGTTGAGGGAAACAGGAGCGAATTCTCGCGAAAGGATTGCCAGATCCTCCTCAATCTTCAGCCTCCGCTTTCGAATCGTCTCTGCTAGATCCTGAGTTCTTGGTTGGAATGTTGCACTTACGTCTTGTCTCGAGCGAGCCTGTTGAGATGAGAGTGAATTTCACTTGACATCAGCATCCGAAGGGTGTGGAGGGAAGGGTAGAGATTCTCCCGACTCACCAAACTGTCGAGAAGTGACCCCAACCAAGTTTACGCACAATCACATAACGTCCTGCTGGACCGTAGACATCTCCAATCCTTACTGGGTGATACCCTCCCGCCTCATAATCACTCAATTTCTCCTCCTCATCCGTGAAAACACTCTCGAAACTGATACTAGTAGCTGAAGCTGAAGTTCCTGCTTGATGGGGAGTGTTTAGAGATGCAGCATGACCGCCTGTATGCGGATGTTGATCTGAGGGATGTTGATGATGAGCTGCCGAGATAGGGACTGGGATGGCAGCACTGTTCACGAGTCGAGATGAATCTAGTGTCAGTACAGTCTTTGGACGACGCATGCAGATACCTCTTAGTGGGGTTTCGATAGTAGAGAGGAGGTAGGTTTCGAGATGTTGATAAGGATGAAATGAATCTCCTTGTTCGTGGAGTACTGGGACTCACGAAGAAGATGAAGGTACTGCTTGATGACTAGATGATGCAAACACCATCGCTTGCAAGTTGGAGGAGAGTGAAGTAGTTAGATAGTCGAATGGAAATCAAAAGATAGGCGCAACCGTTAAGAAATGTTTTCTTCTCTCACTTTCGGACATCGCCGCTCGCTATTCTGAGCAACTTCAAGTAGCTCAGATTAATACCTTCCAAAGGTCGACGATTGGTAACCTCGTCGGAAGAAACAAGAAATTCGAAAAATGCGAAACTTTCCTCTCTCTCCCCCCGCCCTCATCACTCTGCGCTTCTTCGTGAGTCGACGATGCTGTTGTACTCGATCAGTACCATCACGCTGAGGTACGTAGCTAGCAAACCGTGATGGTTGACTATTCCTCTTCGCTTTTCTCCGTTCCCTACTGGCGAGTTCTCCTTTCCTCACTCCCTCACCAGGAGAAGGACAGCTGACGCCTTTGCTCCCCTACATAGCTCCCCTCCCTCGTGCACGGCACGTCTCTTCGATTGGCCAATTCAGGAGACCGCTTGAACCTCCTTTTCCAGCTTCGGATTCGCTACCACATCGCCGTCTTCACTGTATTCCTTCCGCTTGCTTCGTGCCATCTTTTGTTCTGTGTGATGGGAGGGAAGAAGAAGAGGTGGGAAAGGTCCCCCGAACGTCTCGTCAGATTCCGCGGAAATTTCAGGACTTGTGCTCACCCGGCTCCTCCTCTTCTCATCCCAACCCTTTCTCGTCTTCTCTCTCGCTTTCGAAGTGGCACGCTCACGAAATAGCACCACTACACTCGCTCAACGTTCGATCCAACAGAGCAAGATGCATCGACTTCTCCTCGTCTTGTTGTTCTACACCTCTTCTGCCCTCGCTCTCAATCCTCCTCTCACTAATCGAGCCGACCCTGAGATCGAATCAACGACTGGTCTACAACGACGTAATAAGATACTCTTGATTCATGCTGTCTGTGGGTTTCTAGCTCTACAAGTTGTCGCTCCTCTAGGTAAGTTCAATCTCTCTCTCTCTCCCTTCTTCGGCTACTTTCGGACTGACTCGTTATGCCCTCTACGTCCTTCAGCGGTAGTCATTGCTTCAGTTGGTCGAAGCTGGGGGCCGATATGGTTCAAACTTCACTCGATTATGCAGATCTTCATCGTTCTTCCTCTCGTTGTGAGTAAATTCTCTTGTTCTCTTCTCACCGATATTCAGCTGACGATGCCTTCATTCCAGGCTCTCGCCGTAGGTCTCGCTGCAGCCGCAACGACGTACGATGTTGATAAATCGATGGACAAGCACAAACTCACCGGCTTCGTTCTCCTTGGATTGGTCGTCCTTCAAATGATTCTGGGCGGATGGGCGACTTGTGCACAACGAATCAAGGCAAGGAATGCACGAGATGGCGAGGCAGTTACGGAAAAACGACGAGTCAGTAATTGGTTGCACATCGCTCTCGGAATCACGATTCTCTCTGTCGGAGGATTACAAGTCACCTGGGGATTGAGCGAGTGGGAGAAGCTAGTTGGAACGGTCCCAACCTGGATCAATATCGTGCACTTCGCGTGAGTTATCGAGTTATCGAAAATTATTGAAGCGATCAGACAAACGAAGCTTACTTTCGAGATCACTTCAACAGGCTCGCAGGAGTTCCCGTCGCAATCGTCACGCCATTCATCATCGTCCGAGGCCTCCTTCGAATGAAACGAGGACAGAGTTTCGCTCAAGCTTTCTTCGATCGACCAACAACTCCTTCGCAATACGTCCCGCCTCGCAAACTGTTCCTCGGAGGTTCGACATACCGGACAGTAGGACACGATGACGAGAAGCTGGGGGAGCAAGAACGACTAGTCGGTGATCACGGCCAATCGAACAATGAGCTGCAGGACGGAGGACAACCTTTCGAAAGCGAGATCGGTTGGACGGGCCCGGCAACCAGGGAAGAATACGAAGCAACGATTGCAAGTAGTCGGCTACGGAACAGTACGGACAGCGAACAAACCATCGCCCCTTCTTATGGAGAAAGTCAGGCGCAAGAGAAACACTCCCTTCTCGACTATGCGGCTCCTCTCGCTCGATCAGGCTCTCTCTTCGAAGGCAAACCATCGGGAACTCGATCATCTGGCTCTACCTATCCTCCGGTCTCGACTGTATCGGCTCCCTCCTTCTCCGCAAGTCCTTCACCCTTGTCGACCACCACTGTTTCGCCTCTCACTCTTCCCTCACTCTCGCCACCTCCTCCACCTCCTCCTCCTCCTTCTTCGCTACCACATTCCTCTGTCTCTCCGAGACTCGCATTCATGCCATTCTCCGGTTCAACTGTTGTTCACCCTGAATCTGCCGCTACTCCCTCCGAAAGTTCATCTTCAGTCAACTCCAACCCGTCTAATCAAGCTGCACGTCAACTCAACGAGGTACACTCTTCCCTTCCAGTCACCCAGAACCTTGAACGACCCGCTAGCTCTTCAAGCAGCGACGCGGCTGTCTGCAACGCCTTTGGAGTATCAAGACACGCTTCAATGGCCGGAGAGATCGTTCAGATCGGTGAAGGGGAACGCCGATTCTCACAATTGAGCTCGACGTTGGAAGAGACGGGGATGGAAGTTGAGGATGATGGGACGTCGGTACTCTTCGACGACAGCGAGTCGACGCGATTGATGGACGAACTCGAGAGGGAACTTTCTGTCTCGAGCACTCGCTCCCGACGCATCAGAGATCGCTTCGAAGGCGATGCGGAGGGAATGGAGACGAACGACGTGGACGAGGAGATGAGACTCGCTCGAGATCAGTCGGGCAAATGGGCGGGAAGTAACAAACGAGACTCTTCGCAGGCGTAGACGATGTAGCTTGGCTTTATCGTGGAATGTTGATGAAGGGAGAGGTTGAAAGGAGAGATTGAGCTCGCTTTTTCGGTTTTTGCGAATTCTTCTCACGACGTTCGATTTCTCTTTCGCCCTTCGACAGCTCAGGAGACAACTTCGAACGCTTAAAGCGACTCGAAGCTTGGCTTCTTCGCGTCTTGCTACGGCTCGGAGAATCGTTCCGAGCCGGCATCGGTTGGTTTCGCAATTCGGCTGTTGTTCGCTTCAAACTTTGCGAGGAATTTAGTATGCTAGCTCTTTCTTCCACAACTTCGCTTTCGTCGACGATAGCATCCAGCAAGTCGTATGTTCGACGACCTATCAGCTTCGAACAGCCTTTGGCGAAGACAGAACGCGACAGATCCTGATCTCTCCTCAAGTCCGTCACCCGACGATATCGCATCTCAAGCACGTTACGCTCGGCTAATAGCACTACATGTGAGTGACTTGATCGGGATGGGACAAGCTGAGATCACTCGTTGGAACCAAATTGACCATGCTCTTTGTTTCGCAGGGATTGATCGGCTTTGCTGGTCTGGCGGTGATCTGCCCATTAGCTATCGTAATAGTATCCATTGGCAAGAATCATGGACCAAGTTGGGCAATTTTACACAAGAGGATGCAGTTGTACGTCGTTGCGCCGATGCTGGTGAGTTTGAGCCGGTTTATCGTTCCTTCGCTCATCTCAGAAGAGCTGACTATTCTCCTGTTGCGACCAGATCGTCTGTGTAACTCTCGGCTACGGCGCTGGCTTAGTGTCCCCGAAGGAAACTCCTCTTGATTCGCACAAAGTGTTCGGTTTGATCATGATCGCCAGCGTTCTCATTGCGCTAGTTACGGGCGACTACACGTTCACAAAGTACTTCTCTCCGAAGCCTATCAAGCCCCGGAAGAAGTCGCCAATGTCGATATGGCTTCACGTCGTAAGCTTGAACCCTCTGTAACTTTTGAAAGCTTTGGCTCATCTCATTCCGGTTACAGCAAGCGGGACTTGGATTCCTCATCACGCCCGCCACGCAAGTACTATCGGGTCTCGCAGAATGGCAAACTCACGTAGGAGTCCCCTTGCCTTGGTACGTGTCGTGGGTAGTTTGGGGGTGAGCCGTTTTTCGCTGCTTTCACTTCGAATCGACGACTGAGCGCTTGACCCATCCTTTAGGACGCTTGCATTCTTCCCGACGCTTCTCATCCTTCACTGGCTCATTAGAGGAACTCATCGAATGGCTCGACAAGGCAAATCCTTCCGCATGGCTTTCTTCCCTCCTTCGACTCCTCCTGAAACCACCGACGATCCCGAAGCACGTTCATTACGAGACAACGCCGATTGCTTTGATATCGACGACGAGAAGGAGGCGAAGGCTCGTCCTCCGCGACTTAGAGCGATCCTCGAGAGCTCCCCAACGAATAGCTTATCGAGACGTCTCCAAGATAGAACCCCTGGATCTCCTCGAAGCGTCTCGAGCCCGGCAGCGCCCTCATATGCAACTTCGGACAGGAGTACACCTCTTCGATCACCTCCACCTCCTTTCGCACGACCTCGAGAAGCTCGCTAGACTACTCTTTTTGTTCTTTGCTCTGTACCTTTTCTTTCGTTTTTCCTCAACTCTGATCGCACAAGCTCGTAGATCCTTGCATCGTCCCCCCTCTACCAATACCTTGTAATCACCGTCTAGATCTGCCCTTCGACCCTCTCGCAAACTGTTTGACCTCGTACAATAATACTTTTCCACGTTGATTCCCGACGGCGAGCCATTCACTTCGTTTCGAGAAGTCGATGCAGGTGACGTGATGGAGCGGAGTTTGCTGTGTTGGCCAATTCGAGAAGACTGAACATGATGGGAGATGAACCTATATGGTCGAATTGCAGAGAGGTCAGTCGAGGTGAGAGCGAAAACGAAAGGGAGGAAACAAACCAGTTTCAGTTGATCCTTGTTGGTCTTGCTGGCGAGAGCGAGCAGCTGCGAATCATGATTAAACCGCATGGTCGTAGCAGAAGTCGTCAAGTTCTCAACCGCCTTCCTCGTTTTTCGTTCGGCACCTTGTAACAGAGTCTTGTTTGAATTCGAGTCGTAGAGATTGACAATACCGGTCGATGATCTGTGTGGAAAGAAAAACGTGAGTATCAGGAAGATGTCGACGTGATTGCTCGTAACTCACCCGACAGCAGTCCATTCTCCATTTCGACTTGTCTCGAGTCCGATTCCTCCGAAACCTCCGTCATCCTTCCATCGATCGATACACTTCCTACTTCCGACGTCCCAAACGTAAACCTCAGAGTTCTCTCCCAAAGTCAACAATTCTTTCCCTTCTCTCTGCCAGGCAATTCCCTTGACTGCATCGTTCATCTTGACCTCTCCGATAACCTGTCCACCTCTCGACACGCCGGAAGCTGACCAGTCGACGAGGTGTACGTATCCCCTTCTTCCTCCGACTGCGAGCATGTCACCAGTCCCAGGCGAGAATCGGAACTTTTCCATTCCTCCAGCTCCTCCCGTCACACTCTTGTCTGAACCACCGATTCCAGCGTTGAGGAGACCGCGAGGTGATCTCAACGTTTGACCGGTTTGTAGATCGTAGGAAAGGAAGAAAGGTCGATTTCCAGTGAGAAGAATGGATGAACCGGAGGGATGGAAAGCGGCGGAAGAGATTGGGAGTTCAGGAAGATGAAGGGATTGTAAAAGGGGGTTGTCGGTACCATCGATTTGGAACAACCGAAGTCGACGATCTGAAGTCGCCGAGAAGAGAACTTGAGCTCGAGGATGGAATCCAATTTCCACGATGGCAGCCTGTTTAAAATGAGAATCAGATCTCATCTTTGCGCTGGCTGTGACAATACAGCGACGGGTGCGTACCGATTTGGGATCATGCTGATTCGCATCCCTCACTCGATCAATATCGAGTTCACCAGGTTCTAAACGACCACCTTTCAGTCTCTTTCCTCCCCCTCCAATCGTCGCTTTCCTGAACAAATCCTCAACTTCATCCTTTTCGTCGGCACTGTCACCATCTTGTGAATCTGTCTCGGCATCGGAGACATCGGAGTCGAGTAAGAGTGCTGCGTTTCCACCATGTTGAGCTTGCGCTGCACGTTTCTTGAGGATCTTCTTTCGAGCGTCGAGAGCCCATTGTGGTGTAGGATGGAGCTTCTCGAACCTGTAGACGGTCAAGAAAGCTCAGCTCGAGCACGTGAGGAAGGAAAAAGAGCTTTACTCACTGTCTTCGCAATCGATTCTCATAATCAAGTCCACTAACGACATCTTCCGCTGCTGCATCCCTCAACTTCCTCAACCTCTTCTGACCTTGTAGACTGACTTGTAACTCTTCATCTGCTGGATCATACCATGCTGCTTGACGCAAGTTGCGAGATTTCAAGGCTGAATTCTTGCTAATCGAGACTTGCTCCTCGTCGTCGTCCGAGTCGTCATGATCGTCTGAGGAATCATCTGAAGAGTCTATATCTGATGACAATGGTTTCGTAGCAATGGTTGCTGGTGCATCAAAGAAGAAGAGCTAAATCCGAAAGTAATAGAATTTAGCTTTCTTCCCTCGATAGCGATATCAAGTGAATATCGAACGTACGTTATCATCCTTGAGCCTCTCCAAGCCAGTCTCTTCCATATCGTCCTCCTCTGCTCCGTTCCATTCCTCATCTTCACTATCGACTTCTCTCAACTTTCCTTTCCCTTTGAACAACCCAAACGAATCATCCTCTACCTCTTCCACTTCCGTTCTCCTCCCAAACACAGCTTCCTCCAGTTCCAACTCCTCTGCGTCTTTCTGCTTAGCTTGATTGACTCTAGAGTGAATTGAAGTGGATCCTAAAATTTCAGGTTCTGGAGTAAGTTCGGAGATGCCCCCTTTACGAGGTTTCTTGTGCTTGCGAGAGCGTTTCGTTGGTGCATCTGCTGTTCTCTTTGTCGAGTTCATTGCTTTGAAGAGTAATAGGTCAGAAGGAGAAGAAGTTGAACTTTCACTTTTTCCTGATCATCTTCAACTTCTCACTCTCGCTCACTCCTACCACTCTCAGAGACTATCAGAATGCAAGATTCAGATATCCCACCACTCCCACCCTACACATCACTGAAACCACCTCCCGTATCTTCCCCTTCGATTCAATTCCTCACTTCACTCCTCGGCACTTCTCTACGACTCACAGTACCCTCAACCTCTCGTCAATTCATCGGCACATTCGTATGCATAGATCCACAAGGTAACTTGGTACTCGATCAAGCGAGGGAATGGGAAATCGAATTGAACAAGGGAAAACTAAAGAGGAGAATTGGGCAAGGGAGAGACGTGGGATTGGTCATGATCAAGAAAGAGATTTGGGGCAGTATTGAACGGATCAGGGCAGAGGAAGAAGTTGGTGAAGAGGCGCAGGGTCAAGCGACGAACGGTTGTAATCCTTCTTAGAGTTTTGCTCGCTCTCTGTGAGTTCTGCTTGATTATACTCTCGATTGGCCGTACAGTGACTCATGTTCATCCCTGGTCAACATCAGTCACTCGCTTTTTACAGCACACATCAGCTCGGCAGCCGAAACAAATCTCGAAACCTTCTCGACGTCGCTGCAGAGTACAGCTCGCATCGCGCCAGAGTGTACTCAAGATACCTTCAGTACATCGTTCCGTCACTCGCTCCCTCTCGATGCGTCACCCCACCTACAAGCGCCCTTGACCGCTCAGAGAAGCGACAATCGTCAACTGAAGGAGGAGGCAAGCTTCGCAACAACGCCTCGAATCGACAAGCTCAGGCACTCGTGCAGGATGTTGGGATAGGGGAGAAGCGACGAGCGATATCAGGAGAGTAACATGGGCGGTCTTTCAGGCGTAGCAAAGACGAGAATCAGGGAGGAAAGAAGGAGAGAAGGACGAACTCGAGCTGGATGAGCTTAACCTTGGGAACAGGGCTACTTCGTTGACTCATGAAGGCATGGAAGGCATGGAAAGGCTTGAAGACGGGGTCTAGGGATACGAGGGATCTGGTAGAATGAGATAGTCGACGATTTTGTATTTCATTCCCTCCGTTCTTCACGTGTCGAGCTTGATCGAATGGGGATTCGCTCTATCAGTATACTTGACGATCTTCTCGCTTCAAGGAAAGATGCAGGGCAGTAACGCGAAGAAGAAGAAGAGAGTGAACTTGAACCTGCTGCGATCTGACGTGAGAAGAAATCTCTACCAAAGTTCCCAAGGTTTTTCTCCCCTCCTCTCCTCTTCTCCTTCACGCTTCTTCTCCTCGAATCTCGCAAGTAGCTCATCATGCCCTCAGTAGAAGCCAACCGCTGGTCAGTCTTCACTCTCGCTTCTCCTCACGTGGTTTCCCACAAGGTTACATCACGTTTCATCACAACAACTGACCCATTAACTCCTCTCGTATCTAGGAATGACCACCTCCTACTCAAGGTCAGTACACTGTCCTCCTACTCAGCGCGAGAACGGAGCAGAAACGCAGCTTTGAGTTCATGACGAATTGAGATCAACTGAACCCTCTCTTTTCTCCTCTATAGATCATCAACGTCGTCGCTTTCCTCTTCACCTTCTCTTCAAACCTCTACGGGTGAGCTCCTCTTTCATTGAAACTCTCTCAAATCGCATCCTTCTCCTCCTTTTCCGTCTTTCGCGGTGTCCCTTCTTCCCCGCTCTCTCCTCTCTTCCTACCCCTTCTCTTCGCTCTGAACCTCTTCAGCATCTTTGCTGGCCCACCGCAGAATGGTTCCGCGCTTTCGGGCGAAATCGACTAGACGAAAAGTGGAACTCGGAACTGACTATCCTTGCTTCTGTGCTTCAACAGAGGATTGAGCGGACACGGAGTCGGACGAGAGACTGCTTTCACACCCGCAACCTATGTCTTCTGGACTTGGTCTTTGATGTGAGTTGAAAAACCCAACTCGTCTTTTCCGTTTCCTTCGCTTCCCATTCACTGACTTTCCGATTCCTGACTGCAGTGATCTGCTCCTCCTTGGTTACGTATTCTACCAATTCTTCGACAAGTCCCACGACTCGATCCACGGTATCGGATACCGATTTGCGCTCATCGGAGTCCTCAATTCAATTTTCGTCCACACTTTCGTCTCGAAGCACTTTATCGTCGCTTTCATCTTTGCCCTCCTCGTGGCCTCGACTGTATCTACCGTATACTACACATTGGCGTCATCGTATCCGCCGAAGTCACTTGGAGACATCCTCTTCGTTCATCTCCCATTCTCCCTATTCCACGCCTTTTCAATCGTTACCGTCCTCATCTCTGCATTCGCCCTTTTCACCCACGGTGGTCACCACTCTCACCCCTCCGTCCTCACGCGCATTCTCGTTTGCGCCGCGCTCGCTTTCCTCGCTCTAACCGCCTACGGTTACGCTTTCCGCTCAAGAGGAGGAGATCTTGCAGGAGCACTCGTTCTTGCTTGGACCCTTTACGGTATCTACGATGTGAGCACGTTCTGAACGGAAAAGTGCGACAGAAAACTGACGTTATTTCTCAACGTTTTCCCTTCAGAACCAAACCGACAAGACGATTCACTACTTTGCTCTTGCCTCGTTCATTGTTTCATTGTTTGCTATCGTCAAGGTGAGTTTGATTTCACCTCTCAGCCTTGCGAAAAGTTTGGACTGATTTCTCATCTTGCGCTTTGCAACAGTCCATCTACTTCACTTTCATCGCCCGCGATGGAGGTGTCTCGCTCGGCAACGATTCCGAAAGGCAACCCCTCGTTCAATAAGGCCTTCAAATCGGACTTATCCCAAAATCCCCTCTAATCACTTCCCTCAATCCGCTCAAATCTCCTTCCTTACACCGCTTCTTCCCCCATTCCCGCTCTGCCCTCAACAATAACTGTACCACTCATCACCCCTCAAACCCTCTCTCTCTCTGCCCTGCTCATATACTCTCACACCGAAGAATATCAAATCAATGAATCCTTCTTTAACGAAATCAAGTAGTTCCCGTAGTTCTGTTTAGTCTTCTGTCTTCCCTCTTTTGGTCACTTCGTAATGAGATTGATCCTGCAAGAATGAGCATTTGAGCATTGATGAGAACACGAGAGATTGAGCATTGGTGTTTCTCGCTCGTGACCCGCACTAATGACAGAGCTTGTGCCGAGGCATACTAGGGAGTGGTACTGATGCAGAGAGCTGTACACTGCTCAGTGCGCTTAGTCAGAAGTAGATAGAGGGTTGGTGGCTCGGGCAAAAAGATGCAAGGTGTTTCTACTTTTGAGTCGCTTGTCGCTTCGCAAACGATGTCAAGGTCTTCCATGTATCTCGGTTGATTGATAGCATCTGTCGTCGTCGAAATCGAGTGTGCGAAACAAGCGAGAACGAGTGAGCTGATCATTGCGAGCGAAAACGAACGAGAACTGTATTCTTCGACGTTCGAGAGTGCAGAGATTAATGCAGAGGATCGATAGCGAGGAGTTTGAGCCACTTGACGAGCAGGACGATCTAGAAGAGGAGTGAGGGCGGACTGTTGAGACTCTTGCGAGACGGCGCGAGAAAGTCGACGTCGAGTTGTAGTCGAACTATGTTAGGGAACGACAACGGCTGGCGAGCGACAGAGCACGCTCAGGGATCTTCATGCTCTATGCACGCGATGTAGCAAGACGAGTAGTATCAGTCCACCGACTTTGACGCTCGAATCGGGAATAGAGAAGAGATCTGCGAGATGCTGAGAAACGTTGAGAAGAACTAGCCCCTTTCTAACAGTCAAGCCTGTTAGGGGAGTCCGTACGACACTTAATCTCTGAGCGGTCGATCACGGGTTCAGGGAGAAGCGACAGTGAACCTAGCTGTTTCCTCCGACTTGTATTCTCCCCTTCATCTGTTGCTCGGGACCTCTTCGCTGCTATTCTCGTGATCTCTCCATAATCGAATCCTGACCCCATCTCGAAATGATGAAGGAAAACAGCCCAGAGTTACACATGCCTTCTCCAAAATTCAAAGACCCCAACTCCTTCTCTTTCTCCATCTCCATCTCCATCTACTGAGCGTGCTTGGCCTTTCCAGCGCGAAGCTTTCGGACATAGAACTCCAATTCACTTCCCTCTAAGATGTAACCATCGGCACGACCAGATTGACCAGGTCGGGAAGAGATGGCAGCGTAGAGACGACCAGCCGAGAATTGGGATTCGAGGAGGGGGTCGACCTTGGAGATCTTTTGACGTTCGGCGATGGTACGCTTGACGTGAGCAGACTTCTTGTCAGCGTCATCGGCGACAGCGGCGAGAGCCTCCTTGGTCTGGTAGATGGGTCGAATTTGATGAGAAGCGGGAAGATGGGCGAGGAAAAGTGGTTCAAATCGATAGTCGAGATGTCGATGTCGACGAGGGTGAGGAGAATAGAGTAGAGGTGAGATGGAGCGAGAGACGAGGAACGCATCAATATAGGTCGGGTTTTCGGAATAAACCAGGAGGGGGAACTAAACTCACGCGACCCTTCTTGACGACGGGTTGTCCGTAGTGAGCCTCGTACCATTGACGGAAAGGAGCGGCGTCAATTTGAACGATGCAAGCCTTGACAAGGGTGTTGGTCCTGACAAGCTCGTTGTTGGAAGCGTTGTAGACTACACCGATGATTCGGGTCTTGCGAGTGGTGTGCTCCGATCCCCAGGCGTAGTTGCCAGACTCGAGACGAAGGGCACGGTGCTTCTCGTTTCCTCCACGAGTGCGAACGGTGTGGATACGCTTAGCACCAAGTTTGGTCATCTACGGTCGATTTCTCATCAGCTCCCATCCTCGTATATCACTATCAAGCGGAAATAGGCAAACAGCGGCTTGACGACCACTCTCAAACTATTACGAATACCATGATCAGCTAAAAGTTTAGAGATGAAAGTATTAGAATTTGGCTTACCTTTCTCTTCTTGCGGTAGTGAGCCCTTTGAGCACCCTGTTCATTTCAACAGATTACATGTTAGATTCGATATACACAGACTCAGTAGACCCCAGGAGGAGGTGGAAGGGAATAGGGAAAGTTGGGTGGAAGGAGAGTAAAAGTGAGAGTTTGGGACTTTCCGTTGCTGAGCGCTTGTGGCGCGAATCCCTCGAGATACCCATGATAAACTTCGAAGGCGGTACTAGTCTTGAACCTGTTTGAGGCGAGAGAAGAGACGGAGGGAAAAGAGGGAGAAGCAGCTGGAGATTTTGCTGGTCAACCAGAAAATTCTATAGCTTAGCTCTATTATCTCTCTCTCCTCCACCTCAGTCGCCCAACAGAATACATCAGTAGAATGTAGTACTGTACAACTCTAGCTACAGCCAAGACCCGGCACACCTAGCTCGCCGAATCGATTCAACACATCCCTCCTCCTACTCCCCCATTTCATCACATCTTTGCAACACAACAACGAAAGCCTTGCATCTCTCGAGTCAGCAAGAAGTAACATTATCGCCAGTCCACAACCGGTTAGCTCTCTACGAACCATTCAATTTTCACTTTTCGACCCTCTCATGAATTCCAACATCTACGGTCAAGATCAGGGTAATGGGCTGGAGCTAGTAGAGTGGTTAAAATGTTTCTGAGTAGGCGATTTCAAGGAGGCAAGAAGAATGGATATTTGGGGTTCCCGTCGGGAGGGGACGAGGAGGAATCGGTTCAGATTGGGGGAAAGAAGCTACTTTAGTGGAGGAGAGGAACCGAGGGAGCTCTTGAACTCGGATCAAGTTGCAGCAGGTGCTTCAAGACCGGCGATCGACAGCTCAGTAGCCCCTTCTCGACGATCTTCTCTTCGGCCCATCACACTCGTTACTCAAAATCGTAATTCGCTTACACCTCGACTCGCTTACATCTCGACTCGCCTCTTCCCTCTCGTTCTTTTCGACGCTACCCGCCAACGAGCAGCGCCGAAGGAATCGCTCCTCGCCTGTCGAATTGAATCCGATGGATCAAGATGCTATTTAGACGTTAGACTAGAACAATCACCTTTGAAGGCTGATTGACGGATTTCGCAGGCGGAAACCAATTATTTCTCGGTCGGCGTTCAAGCGGCGGGTCGTAGGCGACTGCTTTCGAATTGCAATTGACAAAGCTTTCATACTTCTTCTCCTGATTTCGCTGTTCCCACAGAGGCTATGTCCATCATTCTACCCGCCCCTACACGCTACTCTTCATCTAGATGAGGCATTGCGGCAACTGCTGCATCTACCTTCGCTCGTCGACGAGGGTTCAGACCCAAATACACATTTTTCCGCTCTTCGCAAGCGGAGGTGCTGACTCGCTTCGAGCAAAGCGACGACCGAGTACGAGTACGGGCTCAAGTCTGAGGCGTGACATCCGATTCATGAACTCGAGACTGGAAAGAGGCGTAGAATCGTGCATAGATTGGATTCGTCAGACAGGAAAGAAAGATACGCAATCACCTTGACAAGCGGGGCGCGAAAGGGGGGAAAAGCAGTCGTCAAAAGAAGAAAGGCGAAAAGGGTAAACTGAGGAAACAGGGAAAGCGGTGGGTATACTAGAGATGGGGAAAAGGGAAGAGGATTACTCAGAGTCGCTCTCTGCAAAGCTCTCTTCATCGTCGTCGTCCTCGTCGGCAATTTGGAAGCTGTCTTCACCTTCGTCGGCGCTACCGAGATCGATGGTAGTGTTGTAAGACTTGACGGGAGCACGACGAGCAGCTCGAGCGCGGAGGGCAGCGACGGGTTCACTCGCTTCTCCGAGATCGTCTGACGCCTGAATAAAACCTCGATAGCTCGTCAGTGAGAGTGTTAATGGACTCATCAGGAGGATCAGCTCACGACTTTAGCTTGAGCGGCACGCTTCGAGGGAGCTTTCTTCTTCGAGGCGGCAACAACGACAGATTCATCATCCGAGTCTACGACCGACACGGCTTTCTTCTTCTGTCGAACCGAGAGAGCTAGTCAGCGCTCTCCAGATCGTGAAGCAGAACTCCATGAACGTACCGTGGTTTTCTTCGCAGCCTTTGGAGAGTGCGCGGGAGGTTTCGAAGCTGGAAGAGTGTAGAAGTCTGACTCATCTTCCTCCTCATCGTTGACAGACTGTGAAGAGAGCACATTCGATCAGCTCCATATACGGGTCGTAAAGAAAGAGAAGCTTACTTTGGCAGTAGCTTTCTTAGTAGGTACCTTCTTCTTCTTCGAAGGAGGCGAAGTCTTCTTCTCTTCCTCCTCACTCAAGTCAAGATCGATAACTTCGCGCTTCTTCGTAGTCTTGGCTTTGGCGCGAGTTGGTTCAACAGAAGAAGCCTTCGAACTCGAAGCCTGTCAGAAGAGAAGCAGGTTAGAATCGGTGCTCGAGACGGGTTATCACTTCGAAAGAGACGAAGAAACTCACCTTTCTGGGAGGATCGATTTCCATAGCATCGTCACTAGGAGGGAGAGCAACAGCAGGTTTGACTGCTTTCTTTACAACGGCTTTCTTCTTTGGTTGAGCGATGAAGTCATCGTCGTCGTCGGAGAGATCGGCAGCACGCTGTATAGAGAGCACTTCGTGAGCTGAGATATGGAAATAACAGATGCAAGCAAGCTTCGAACAAACCTTCTTCACAGTTCCTTTGCCTTTACCCTTTCCCTTCGCGGCTCGGAGTGACTTCGCTTGGTCGGCAGTGTCCTTCTCTAGCAGAGCTTCCCATTTTGACGAGAAATCGTCTAGATCGGCGAGCCAAAGGTCGTTCACACTGAGTTTGAGAAGAGCCTCGAGTTCGTCGTGGCGAAGATCGCGCTCAGCGAGAAGTTTGGCAACCTGCGTAAGACAAGAAAAGAGTCAGTTGTCGGACATTACTGAGAGAAACGATGTACCGACTTACCTTTTCAGCAGTCAAACTCGAGAGGGACATCGAGAGAAGGTAGTCATAGTCGGAATCTGCACCAGCTTCGGCATCGGGATCTTCCTCCTCTTGACCATTCTCATCGACTGCAGCTGCGATGTGAGCCTTGGCGACTTTAGGGAAAGGTCGGAAGTCTTTCTTGCGAAGCTCGGCGACAATTTCAGCTCGCTTGCGGTTCGAGAGAACAATCTCCTTCTTGATGATGCATTGGATGAAGCGAGCCTGGTTCGAAAGGCGATCGTGTACGAGTTCGAGTTCAGAAACGAGATGTCTCTACAGGAGACGACGAAGTAAGCGATCTGCGACCGGGCGAGGGAGGGAAGAAGAAATTTGACAAACCTTTCGCTTGTGATAGTATTCGAGACGAACATCGTAGAAGTCGCTAACGATCTCCTCGGGGGCAGTGTACTTCTTGATCTTGCCGGCGGGATCGAAACAAACCATGTTACTCGTGTTGATCTTGCCGGCGATTTTGAAGACCTTTTCAAGTCCATCCTTTTCGATCGCTTCTTTACCTTTGTCGGTGAGAGTAACGATGAAATGTACGGTCGTGTGAGTGTGGTATTCTTTGTAGTCCTGCGATTGAGCGAGAGTGGAGAAAGTCAGTTTCCGAAGCAAAGAGTGAATAGTGCGAACGACGAGACGAACCTTGACCCAGATCGGTTGTTTGTCGGATCCAGCGACCCACGACTCGAGCATTTCCTTGTAATTCTGAGTCCAGGTGCGGATTGGAAGTTCCGTGACTTCAACTGTCGAATCGTCGATGCGAGCGATAGTACCGGAGCACTTGTATCCTTCCTTGTCTCCTCGTTCAATCGTTCCCTGAAGTTCGAGGTAGCTGGCATCAGCGGGAGGCTCGCGTTCGACTGTAAAAGACTGAGTACGCACGCGGAATCCTCGATACCAAGGATGCATCGGTTCCATCTCTTCTCCCTTGATCTTCCTCTTCAAGTTTGCAACGATATCGCTCGGGTTGTAGTTCGGTACGAAAGAACTCCAACCAGTTCCGATACCGTCGGAGCCGTTGACGAGAACCATTGGAAGAATCGGAATGTACCTGAGAGCACGATGCTGAACAAACAGGTATAACCTCGAAAAGACAGCGCGACTCACCAGGTAGGTTCGATACTCTGACCATCATCGTTGAGGTAGTCTAAGATGTCATCATCCGAAGGGTGAAAGATCGATCGAGTGACAGCAGCGACGTTGGTGAAGATGTAACGAGCCGAAGCAGCGTCTTTACCTCCCTGTCCTCGCATTACATCTATGTCAGCAGGCGAGTCGGAAAGAACAGAGAAAGATTCGCCGAACCTGGAGACGAGTTCCGAATTGACCATTTGGATCCAAAACGTTCACGTTGTTGCTTCCGACGAAATCTTGAGCGAGACCGATGATCGTACCTTGGAGAGATGCGTCACCGTGATGGTATGCAGAGTGCTCCGAGACGTAACCCGAAAGTTGTCCGACCTGTATGAAGCATAGAAGAGCATGAGATGGAAATCTAGCGCGAATCCCTGCTGAACGAAGAGTAATGTTACTCACCTTGATTTCGACCTTGAGCTTTCGCTTGAAGCACGCAAAGAGAACTTTGCGTTGACCAGGTTTGAAACCGTCGACGACTGAAGGAATCGAACGGATGTTGTCGGCCATCGAGAAGAGAATCAATTCTTTGTTGATGAAGTCGGCAATTGGAACTTGGGTGACGTTGTGGTTCATGAACGTTCCAGGCTGATTGCAACGATCAAAATCAGCTACCAGCTCGATCCCAGGAAGAATGAAAAAGCTCACAACGAAACCTCTGAGCCATTCTTTACGATCATCCGCTTTCTTCTTGTTGAAAGCCATATCGATGAGCTCACGATCAGCCGTTGTCGAAGTCTTGAAGGGTAATCGATGACGAGCCATATCTCCAAAGTATTTCTTCGCATCGGTAGCATCTGAAGTACCCAATCCCTGTCAATCGAGCGAGAGGATAACACGTCAGTCACGATGAGGCATGAAGTTGCGGCGATCAAAGCGAGACGAACCTTGAAGTACTTGATCTTCCAACCTCGACCGTCTGAAGTTTCCTCTTTCCATTGTTCGTACTCGGGAATCGTAAAGAATGAGATCTCTTTCTTGTTTTTCGTAACCTGTAATTAAGAGCGAAATTCCACTTCATGTCAGCGGAACCCCTCATAACGAGAGTCAGAATCTCGGCGCGTACCTTGACGATAGGAGTGATGAATTCGACGAGGAAGTTGGGCAATTTGAGTAGAGAAGGGAACCAGTAATCGAGGAAATTGATGATGAGACCTTTGATGTGAGAACCATCGTGATCCTACGACACGTTCGATTCAAGTCAGCAATCGGGGAGGGGATCTTGCGATGAAGAGGAGGAGTAGAGGACTGACTTGATCCGCCATGATCATCAAGCTACCGTATCGTAGCGAGTCGGTGTTCTGATAGACTTTGCCTTGTTGTAGTCCCATGATTTGCTTGATAGCTTGAATTTCGGCGTTCTCGAGCAAAGCTTTTCCCGTAGCCTCTCGAACGTTGAGCAGCTTTCCACGAAGAGGGAAGACTCCGTAATTGTCTCGTCCGACGACTGAGAGACCGGACACGGCGAGAGCTTTCGCAGAGTCTCCTTCCGTCAAGATGAGGGTACATTTGCTACCATTCTTCGTTCCGGCGTTGTTCGCATCTTCGAGTTTGACGAGACCGGTGATACTGCACGCGATGAGTCGTATCAGCCAGCGAGCAGTTCGAGAGATTGAAACAGAAAGCGGGACGTACCGAGATCGCTTGTGACCATCAGTCTTCTTGAGCATTTGATCTTGTTTGAACTTTGCCCAATTGAGAACGTTATCGACGACTCCCGATTTGGATACTGTAGAGAGAGACAGGGAGCGTCAGTCGAGGAACGAGTCGCGCGGGAAGAAGAAGTCGAGAATCTACCTTTCTTGAGGAAATCTTCCGACAACTCGCACTTGCTTCCAAACTTTTTGATTCCGAGAGTCATGTTCTCTTTTGTTTGAGAATCAAACGAAGGATTGTTGACGAGGCAGTTGACGAAGATATGAAGATGACTCTTGATCTGGAAAGGTTTGACGGCGACTGCTTTATTCTTTTTCTTGACGAGATCTACCAAACCACTGACGATTTGGTCGGCGATGTAGGAGACGTGGGTTCCTCCTTTCGTCGTAGCGATCGCGTTACAGTACGAGACTTGTTGAAATTGACCATCCGAAACGGCGAAAGCGACCTCCCAACGATCGCCGAATTGTTCGTAAATGACTGTAGGCTTTGCAGCGATTCCTCCTTCCGGTGCTCCGACTAGTTCGTCATCGCCGCCATCCTTCTTCGCTTTGCCCTTTCCTCCCGTCGAAGCAATCTCGTTGACACCGTTCGCATACATCTCGACGAAAGCTTTGAAGTTCCGGACTGCGAGTTTCTTGCCATTGAGGAAGACTTTGACTCCTTTCGTGATACCAGCCATATCGTAGACGCGTTTCTGAAGGAGTGAGACGGTGTCCTTGTCGAACTCTTCCATGTTGAAACGTTTGAGATCCGGAGTGAAGGTGATTTCCGTCCAGTCTTCGTCCTTCTTGTTGTCGGTAATCTTTGGTTTCCCCTTCTTCGACATGTTGTCATTGAAGACTTGTTTGTACTTCTTTCCGGTACGAGAATCGGCGGTTTCGACTATGAATTCGGTAGAGTAGATATTCGCGAGTTTCGCTCCGTACCCGTTCCTTCCTCCCGTCACCTTGGCCTCGTCGTCGTCGTAGTTGGAAGAGGTGAGGAGTTGACCGAAGATGAGTTCCGGAATCCAGATTCCTTCGGTTTCGTGGACTTCGACGGGAATACCACGACCATCGTTTCGAACCGAAATTGTCTTGTTCTCGACGTCAATCTTGACCTTGAGTTCCGACATACTTGCGTCACGGACCTGTGCACATCGTCTAATGTCAGCTGCTTGCCTCTCGAACGATTGAGAAGCGGTACTTGCCTTGTTATCCGCCGCATTAACGAGAATCTCGTCGACGATCTTGTAGAGACCGGGAACGAAAGTGGTCGAACTGTCAGATTACTCATTCTCCCATCAATGCCCGTCATTGCAGGGGAGAAAGGGAGCGAGCTACATACCGGTAAACGAGAGACTTCAAATCTTGATCATAAACCCACATAGGTTGAGTGATTGGTTCGACTGATCCGATATAGGTATCGGGACGTTTCAGAACATGTTCGAGTTGGGAGAGCTTTGAGTCAGAGTGATCCGAGTCGTCAGCTTGTACTGAGTGCAATCGAGAAAGCGAAAGAATGGAGCGAACCTTGACATAAGTTTCGCTAGCAGATTTGTTTTTGCCCTTCGAAGCGGTAGTCGCTTTCTTTGGAGGTAGATCCTCGACATCATCGTCCATCTAGGTTACTGTGTCAGCTTGGGATGACGAGGATCGTGGTTGAAAGAGGAAGGATAATCTCACCTGTTCACCCTCACTAATATTCTCGTCTCTCTCTTGTAGTGGTGTCGCCTTCTTCTTTGCTGCTGCTGTTATTTTGGCTGGAGCTTTGGCTTTGGGTGCTGCCTTAGCTTTAGGTGCAGCTTTCGGTTTTGCAGGAGCCTAGAAAGAAGAGAGAGAGAGAGAGAGGGATGGATCAACAAAGCCGTTCAAAGTCCGACTCTCGCCTCGCTGTACGTGTTCGCACGCGTCTATAAACGATGAGTGACATACCTTCTTTGGTTTGGGTGCTGCTTCATAATCATCTGAGCCTGATTCGACTTGCTGTTTCAACGCGATAGTTTGTTGATTAAAAGAAGTCAGATCGCAGAATAGGAGAGAGAGAGAGAGAGAGAGAGAGACGTACAAAGTCGTCTTCTTCCTCGCTGTCTGAGTAGCGAGGCATGGTAGACTGAGGGAGTAGAATCAGAAAGGAAGTGAAAGGAAAGAGAGAGGAGATCCCTTATCCCCCTCCTCTGACTCTTTCTCACTCCAATAAACCACTCCTCTTTAGTCGATATGAATAACCCATTCGGCGCAAGACCACAATCAACTGTCGAACAAACTGCGAATCGATTCCCCGACGTTCTCTCGGATCCCGACCTTCAAACTCCTCAATACACGGGCTATCAACAAGGACAGCAAGCACAGTACCAACCTCAGTATCAGCAGCAGCAGCAGCAAGTCTACCCCCAAGCGACAGGTTATCAGTCTCAACAGCCGGTTTATCCTCAGTCGACTGGTTACGGTCAAGTTCAAGGGCAATTCCAACCTCAATATGGATACGGAGGACAGCAACCTTCGTACAATACGTCCGACTTGGATCCTTACGCTTCCCTCCACAACTTCTCGTCAAATTCAAACTCGAGTTCGAATCAAACGTCATTTCAACCCCAGTCTTCCGTGAGTACTCACCCCTCCAATCATGGCTTCGAGGAGTCTACAATGATCCTGACAAGATCTGTGCAATCACAGAACTCGATTCTTCAAGTGACACAAACGCAATCTCATCCTCGACAATTCGTCTCAGAGAATAAAGCTGCCTTGATGGCATGGGACGATTACGCATGGAAGCAACTGTTTACTCGAGTCGATGCTTTACGAGAAGCTTGGGAACAGCGGGTCGCGGGAATCAAGGCGGCAGCGAATCAAGGAGCTGATCCAACGAGTGTCGAAAGTTTGAAAAGAGATGCTGAAAGTCACGTCGGTGAGTCTCGTCGGATCTTCCCCCATCACCTCTTCTCTTCGAGATCGATTTCATCGCACCGACCTCGGCGATAAAGAGGGTTTTCTCCCAGGATCTTTACGAAAACTGACTATCTCTCCTTTCGACTGCTGCAGACTCCATTCACGCGGCAAAGATGCAAATGAACGAGGTCAAGAGCGGGTGGAAGCATTCAACGGATCCTGCTAGTAAAGCACGAGTGAGAGAAGCCTTGAATGCTGGACTGTCTGCAATGCCCGGTAAGCTCTTTTTGGCTCTCTCCTACCTGCGAGCCTCGTTGTGTGTCAGTCACGGTCTGACTCGCCTTGACCTCGATCGCGTGTAGAGTACCCTCAATCGATATCGACAGAGCAGCTCGGCGGAACTTTCTATCGCTCGCAACAGAAATCTTCGATCATGTCGCAATTCGGTTCATCTCCGAATCAACAACCGAGTCAGAATAGCTACTATGGAGGAGGAGGAGGAGGAGGAGGGATGCAGTCTCAGCAACCGACAGGTTTCGGAGGTGGTTACGGAGGAGTGCAGCCTCAAAATACTGGATACAATCTGCAACCTCAGCAAACTGGGTACGGTTACGGCGGCTATCCGCAACAGCAGGGACAGCAAGGCTATCAACAGCAAGGTGGGTTCGGCCAGCAGCAGTACTATTGAGATTGGAATGGGCCGAGTGTAGGAAATTTGACGAAATAATCTTGTTGTTGAACGAATGAATGAACGATTAAACTACGCTTCCTCGTTAGCGCGTTCTTCGTCTCGGTTCCTCTCAACATGACAATCGTTCTGTTTGCGATACCCTGAGCGAAATCGAAGTGGAACTCGAGAGTCGACTTCAAGGGAAAGTTGAACGTTTTCCCTTTTCTTCTGTCCGCTCTCTTTCACCAGAATGGCGGATGCCAAACGCGCCAGTCAGCTCATCTTTGAGGATTCAGCGACTTCTCGAGGTGGACCTGCATACCAAGAGCTACTCACAGAGGAGAACGACTTGGAACTCAATTCATCATCAAACTCGAAGAGGAATGGCGACGCTTCGTTCCAAGGCAGAAGTAACAGCGTAGATAAGGGCAAAGGGAGAGAAGAATCGTATGATATGGAGCTGCATCACTCGGCGTCTCGAGGTCAATCGGGAGAGGAGGCTCGCTCTAGAACTAGGAAGAATAGTATGTCTGCAAGGGCGAGGCGGAACGTGATAGGGACGAGAGAGAATGGACAACATGGAGATCATGGAGGACTCCAGGAGAAACGACGTTTGCGAAGATTGTATTGGAGAGCGGCAGCGATCAACGCCTTGTTCATTCTTGCCTGGTTCGTTGATCTCCATGCTGTTGTCGCAGTGCAAAGAGACTGACTCGTACTTTGCCTTGTAGGTATTGCTTCTCGACCTTGATCTCCGTCTACAGTGCGTTCGTCTGTTTCGATAAATCCCTCGTCCTTTGATTAAATCGTTTCTTTTCTCATCGCAGACAAATGGATGTTCGACGAGAGTCATTTCAACTTCCCCTATCCTCTATTCGTCACCTCGATACATATGCTCGTCCAATGGCTCCTAGCGGCACTCGTACTCTCGATCTTCCCTCGACTGCGACCGTCGAGTAGACCAGCTATGAATGATTACGCGTGAGTCTCGCTCCTCTCAGACCTTGAAGAGATGGTTTGATTGACGATAAGTCACAAACAGGACGAAGGTCGCGCCTTGCGGCATGGCTACCGGACTTGACATCGGATTATCGAATTTGAGTCTGAGAACCATCACTCTATCCTTCTACAGTACGTTCAGTATTTCTCAAGATCACTTCAAAGCATCAATTCATTCTCTCCTCGACTCTCAGCCATGTGCAAGTCGTCCGGGCTCGCCTTCGTTCTCCTCTTCGCATTCCTCTTCAAACTCGAAAAACCTTCATGGCGACTCGCCGGCATCATCCTCGTCATCACTTCGGGTGTCGTTCTCATGGTCTCGACAGAAACTCAATTTCACTTTGTTGGGATGATCGAGGTTCTGACGGCGTCAGCGTTGGGAGGTTTACGATGGTCGCTGACGCAGATCTTGCTCGACAAAGAAGGAATGGGAATGGGGAATCCGATCGCAACGCTGTTCTGGTTGGCACCAGTAATGGGTGCTACGCTAGCTCTATGTAGTATGGCATTTGATGGATGGTTCACAGTTTTCTCAAACGAGGTATTTTTTGGTTCTTTCAGCAAGACGATGCATACTCTCCTCGCTGTTCTCTTTCCGGGACTTATCGCTTTCATGATGAACGTTACCGAGTTTGGGTGAGCACACATTCCCTCGTTCTTTGCGGTCGCCGTTTGTACTGACTGCACGTCTCGTATCACTCAGACTCATTCAACGAACTTCCGTAGTCACGCTGTAAGTGCCATGGCTCGAGGCCTTGATTAGCTCAGATGACTTATACACGAATCTTGACCCTCTCGCAGATCTGTCGCAGGCATCTTCAAGGAGGTTGCCGTTATTTTCCTCTCGACTGTCGTTTTCCACGATGTTCTTACTCCAATCAACGTCAGCGGTCTTGTGGTAACAATATTCGGTGCGTCTCCACTCTGTCTATCTCTCCAGAAGCGCGCACACTGAACAATTTGACTGTCTCAGGTATCGCTCTCTACAACTACCTCAAATATCGACAATTTACCAATTCCAACTCGGACAAGCTCAAGTCGTCGCAGGAAGCTCAAGGCGAACGAGATACGGCAGAAGAGTCACAATTCGAGATTGGGGAAGAGGAGACTCCGATGTTGGGCCGCGAGAGAGATGGGTACACATCATCGGTTCGTCGTTTTTGCTACCCTTGCCGGACCAACTCTCTTACGGAGCTGCACTTTCCCAATAGATCCCGCTTCGATCTCGCGCTCGTCACTCTGTGGAGCCTCAGCACACGCTCGGCAGCGACTCGCCCTCATCTTCGAGATCCTCGTTTTCTCTCGACGCACTCGCTACTGAACTCGGCCTCCCAACTGAGCATTCTTTAGTTCGCCTTTCGGAGGAGAACAAGCTACATCAGCATGATCAGGATCGAGTTTCGCATTTGAGTGAGCGAGTCGAGGAAGATATGGAATTAGTCAAGATTGACGAGGAAATCGAGGGATTCGAGCGTGAACTGAATCAACGGCGGGACCGCTTGTTATAGATGTCAACTGGTGACTAGTTCGAGTCGTAGATGTTGCATTGCGTTTGTTGTACACAAGAAGATATAGACCCTTTCACTGCAGGTAGAAATACGCCATCATCTCCTTCACTTTGTCCTTTGCGATGTTGAAGATGGGATGAGTAGGTTGCTATTTAGAAGAGCATTCACGAGGTATCAGTCACGAGGCGCCGAGTGCGAGAATCGAGAGAAAACGACGCACCAAGCGATTCTCTTCTTCGTCGCCGTAGACAATCCTTTCCTTCTCGTCGCAATCCCATGATAATTCCCGACTATAAACTTCTCTCATTCTCGTCTCGGCTTGCTGTTCACTCTCTCCCGAACACAATATCATCTCGGGCTCTCGCTCGTCGACCTCAACCAGAGGTCTTCGGAAGGGAGAGGTGAAATCGCGAGCGAGTCGCTGTCGTTTCGAAGTTGAGGGAAGAGGATTGTGCTGAGCTGACGAGTGACCTGAAAGATTGTAACATGTGTGATAAGCATCGGCGGGTTTCCCAGGTTTATCTCGAAGACCTCCTCCAGGAGATTGCGCGGCGAGAATCACGTATTGCTGAAGAGCGTCTGAGAGTTGACCATGGTCAGCTGAAGCTACACGGTCGAGTCACGAGAGCAAATACTCACGGCGATCATACAGCTCAGAAGATGTTCTGTTCAGAGATTCGTCTTCAAGCAGACCCGAGATAACAGCGAATAACCCTCCACACCACCAGCTATAACATCCGTCGACGAGCTTGTTTGTCCTTCCTCGGAATCCACCTCCTTCTATCGGCATTGCCTGAACGGACGCTGCCCAACGGAAAAGGGCCTTGACATCGAGATCGCGAGCGGTGGAAGTCGAAGGAGAGAAACAAGGTGAAGTCGGATCTGAGAAGGGTCGAAGCATGCTCCAAGATGCTGCCGAGCAGAAGGTGTATCCACCGTGTGCTTCTCCTAGAGGAGCGCTCCCACCATTCTCGCTCGAGAAAGGGTGAGCCGCCGAAGCAAGTCCTCCTTCGAAAGTTTGGCAGGACGCGATGAAGTCAGCCGTATTCCGAGCGAGCTCCGGTGTGAGCAGGTTCAAGAGTACAGCAACTGTCAAAGCGCAGTAACATCCACTGTGAAGGATGTATCGATAGTGCTGAGGAGCCGAATTCGCATCGTGAAGAATGGAAAGTCAACGAAACTCACCGAACATCGACCTCGCCTCCAATATGCATGACGAATGATCCGTCGGGTTGCTTCAAAGACAACAAGAAGCGATACAGGCCAGCTCTGTCGTAGCCGGAAAGAATGAGTGAGAACTTCATTTTGAGCGAAAGAGAACGAAAGTAAGGAGACGGACCTGTCAATAGCAGCCCAACCCTCTTCTCCCACATAGCACAACGCCGCGACCGATGCATAAGTAGGTGCAAGGTGACTGAGTTGTCCTGGTCCTCCGCCAAACCCTCCATCGACGTTCTGAAACCGTTTGAGAGTGTCGACGATTCTAGTTTTGGCACTTCCATCGAGCTCCCCATCGAATAAGGCGAGAGAGTGGCAAGCCCAATAGATCAACCAGGGTCGAGAAGCGTCTAGACCAGTGAAAGGAGCTGGTAGAGGGGACTTGAGAAGGTGGGTGAGAAAGGCGGTGTGAGTAGAAGTTTGAAGGAGAGGAGTTGCGCCGGAACCGATAAAGTCGCTGAGTACAGCGGTGATGGTATCTTCAGTCTCTAGTTGAGTTGTCAAGGTTTCCGAGTTGGTGATTCCATCGGTAGGGGAACGAATCCAAGGTGCAGTGAGGACTTGAGATCAAGCGTGAAGGAGAGTGAGTCATACAGACACAGAACAGTGAGGAGGGAATGAAGCTCACCCGAATCTACAAGCATGTTGGCCAGTGAAGAGCTTGTGAGAGTGAGAAGAAGGAGAAAGGGAGACCAGAGATGGAGCACAAAGCGACTTAATCATTCTGAAGACAAAGGGAAGTAGGGAG
>Ga0308160_10000722_pt1 | contig 56431 bp, 45 predicted proteins | sample PhyFR1_FD_201036 | JGI IMG/M metagenome (GOLD analysis project Ga0308160, IMG submission 201036) | Phyllosphere microbial communities from UC Gill Tract Community Farm, Albany, California, United States - DLSLF.R1 | ecosystem: Host-associated > Plants > Phyllosphere > Unclassified | place: USA...
GCGCTTGCCGCCGGCCTCGACCGCCACCTGCGGGGTGCCGACGATGTCGGCGCGGCGCAGCGGCACCGCCTGCGTCCACAGCCGCTTGCCGTCCTGCAGGTCGCCGCCCGGCTGCAGGCCCGCGGCCAGGAACTGCGCGCTGAGGTAGGCCACGGTCTTGTCCTCGCCCGGCGTGGCCGGCGCGCGGCCTTCGTACGCGTCGGAGGACAGCGTCTTGACGTCGGCGGAAATGCGCTTGGTGTCGAAACTCGGTGCGGACGGCGGCGCCGCCATCAGTGCGCCGGAAATCGCCAGCGCTAGCATGCCCATGATCGGTCGCTTCACTCTTGCCCCTTGGATGGATGTACCCGCCCGAGTGTAGCGACGCCCGCGACGGGCGGCCAAGCGGGGCCTGCACCGGCCAGAAAGACGTGACGCACTGCTCATATTGCCATCTGCGCGTGCTCTAATCGCCGCGCTCGCCAAGCACATCGCAGCGTCCGTGGACAAGCCGCCCTTCTGTGCCGGCAATCACGACGCCCGCCACATCGGCTGCCGATGATGGTCGCCATGCGCCCCGCCTGCGCCCCCACCTTTGGCCGCCCGTCTTGGGCCGGCCGTTTTCGGAGATAGAGAGATGTCGACGTCGAAAAAATCCCGCATCACCCGCTGCCTGCTGGCCGCGGCGCTGTTGGCGGCCAGCGGTTCGGCCTGGAGCTATGCCATCAACGGCGGCAAGGTGGTGGACGACAAAGGCAACGCGGTGCAGCTGCGCGGCGTCAACTGGTTCGGCTTCGAGACCAACGTGCACAGCGTGCACGGCCTGTGGGCGCGCAACTGGAAGGACATGATCACGCAGATGCAGGGCCTGGGCTTCAACGCCGTGCGCCTGCCGTTCTGCCCGCAGACCTTGAACGGCACCGCGCCGAGCAGCATCGACTACGGCCTCAATCCGGACCTGCAGGGCCTGAGCGCGTTACAGGTGATGGACAAGGTGATCAACGAACTCAGCAGCCGCGGCATGTACGTGCTGCTCGATCACCACACGCCGGACTGCAATGCGATTTCCGAGCTGTGGTACACCTCCTCCTACAGCGAGCAGCAGTGGCTCAACGACCTGACCTTCGTCGCCAAGCGCTACGCCAGCGTGCCGGGCGTGATCGGCCTGGACCTGAAGAACGAGCCGCACGGCGCGGCCACCTGGGGCAGCGGCAACGCCGCCACCGACTGGAACAAGGCCGCCGAACGCGCCTCGGCCGCGGTGCTGAAGGTGGCGCCGAAATGGCTGATCGTGGTCGAAGGCATCGGCGAGAACGCGAACTGCTCCAGCAGCGGCGGCCACTTCTGGGGCGGCAACCTGGAGCCGCTGGCCTGCACCGCGCTGAACATTCCGGCCAACCGCCTGCTGCTGGCGCCGCACGTGTACGGCCCGGACGTGTTCATGCAGTCCTACTTCAGCGCCTCCAATTTCCCGGCCAACATGCCGGCGATCTGGGAGCAGCACTTCGGCAAGTTCGTGCAGTCCGGCCACGCGCTGATGCTCGGCGAGTTCGGCGGCAAGTACGGCCAGGGCAATGCGCTGGACGTGAAGTGGCAGAACGCGCTGGTCGACTACCTGGTCGGCAAGGGCATCCACAGCGGCTTCTACTGGTCGTGGAATCCCAACAGCGGCGACACCGGCGGCATCCTCAACGACGACTGGAAATCGGTGCGCACCGACAAGGTCACCCTGCTGAAGAAACTGTGGGGCGATTCCAGCGGCTCCACGCCGACGCCTACTCCGACGCCGACGCCCACTCCAACACCCACACCGACGCCGACCCCCACGCCGACTCCCGGCAGCGCCAGCTTCAGCACCAAGACCGTGGTGGACAGCGACTGGAACGCCGGCTATTGCCACCGCGTGCAGGTAACCAACACCGGCAGCGCCAGCGGCAACTGGGCGGTCACGCTTTCGATCAGCGGCACCGTCAACAACCTGTGGAATGCCAGCTGGTCGCAGTCCGGCAGCACGCTCAAGGCATCCGGCGTGGACTGGAACAAGACCCTGGCCCCCGGCGCCATGGCCGAATTCGGCTTCTGCGCCGCGCGCTGATCGCGTGCAATGAAAAATCGTCGCCGCGCACACCGCGTGGCGACGGCGGCAACGGCAGCGTCGCGCGACGCTGCCGTTCGCGTTTCAGGCCATCGCACTGCGTCGTGGCGCGGGGCGATCCGGATGGCGATCGCTGCAGGTGCGGGAGCGGACCCGGGACGCCTCGAACCATCGGGCACAACGGGCTTCTCGCCCGCGCCGATCGCCACTGAAATCGCTCCCAGCATCCGCCGATCGGCAAAGCCGCGCGGCCAGACATCGCCTCCGTGCCATAAGTCACGTTCCGGGTCCGGCACGCGGCCACTATGCTGGCCGATTCTCCTGATCAGGCCCTGCCCATGCTTCGACCCCTGTCGTTGTTGATTTCCAGCATCCTCACCCTTGGCGTCGGCGCCGCCATCGCACCGGCCAGCGCCGCGCCGCCGGCGCTGGCGGCCAAGGCCACCGTGCCGGAGATCGCCTACACCCGCTTCACTCTGCCCAACGGCCTGACCGTGGTGGTGCACGAAGACCACAAGGCGCCGGTAGTGGCGGTGAGCATCTGGTACCACATCGGCTCCGGCGACGAGCCGGCCGGCAAGACCGGCTTCGCCCATCTGTTCGAGCACCTGATGTTCTCCGGCTCGGAGAACAACAAGGGCACCTATTTCCAGCCGTTCGAAAAGGTCGGCGCCACCGACATGAACGGCACCACCTGGTTCGACCGCACCAACTACTTCGAGACCGTGCCGACCACCGCGCTGGACATGGCGCTGTGGATGGAATCTGATCGCATGGGCCACCTGCTCGGCGCGATCGGGCAGAAGGAACTGGATACCCAGCGCGGTGTGGTGCAGAACGAGAAGCGCCAGGGCGAGAACCGCCCGTACGGGCGCGTGGACGAGAACATCCTGGCCAACATCTTCCCGGCCAACCACCCGTACCAGCACGACACCATCGGCTCGATGGCCGACCTCGACGCGGCCTCGCTGGACGACGTCAAGCAGTGGTTCCACGACAACTACGGCGCCGCCAACACCACCCTGGTGCTGGCCGGCGACATCACCGTGGCCCAGGCGAAGGCCAAGGCCGAGCAGTACTTCGGCGACATCCCCGCCGGCAAGCCGGTGCCGCGCCAGCAGCCGTGGATCACCCCGCTGGCCAAGCAGACCCGCGGCGTGCAGCACGACCATGTCGCGCAGCCGCGCATCTACCGCACCTGGGTGGCGCCGCAGCTGGGCAGCGACGACGCCGTGCAGCTGGACCTGGCCACCACCGTGCTCGGCGGCGGCAAGACCAGCCGCCTGTACCAGCGCCTGGTGTACCGCGACAACCTGGTGGACGACGTCTCGGCCAGCGTCCAGCCGTTCGCGCTGGCCAGCCAGCTGCAGATCAGCGCCGACGTGAAGGACGGCGTGGACCCGGCCAAGGTCGAGGCCGCCATCGCCGACGAACTGAAGAAGTTCCTCGCCGAAGGCCCGAGCGCCGACGAACTGCAGCGCGCGCAGGTCAACTACCGCGCCGGCTTCGTGCGCGGCCTGGAGAAGGTCGGCGGCTTCACCGGCAAGGCCGCGATCCTGGCCGAGGGCCAGGTCTACCGCAAGGATCCGGGCGCCTACCAGCACGACCTGCAGCGCGTCCAGGCCGCCACCGCGGCCAGCGTGCGCAAGGCCGCCGACACCTGGTTCGGCAAGGGCGACTACCTGCTGACCGTGCTGCCGGCCGGCGACGGCTTCGACCCGGTGGCCGAGGCCAAGGCGGTCAAGCCGCTGCCCGCGGCCGACGGCAAGCCCGCACCCGCGCTGCCGGCCAAGGCCAGCTACAGCGTCGGCAAGAACCAGGTCGATCGCGCCGCCGGCATCCCGGAGACCAGCCAGTTCCCGAGCCTGAGCTTCCCGCAGCTGCAGCGCGGCAAGCTCAAGAACGGCATCGAGGTGGTGCTGGCCGAGCGCCACACCATCCCGGTGACCCAGGTCGAACTGCTGTTCGACGCCGGCTACGCGGCCGACAAGGGCGGCAAGCTCGGCACCGCCAACTTCACCGCGGCGCTGATGAACGAGAGCACCCGCAGCCTGGATTCGGTGGAAGTGGCGCAGCGCCGCCAGCGCCTGGGCGCGATCACCAGCGTGGCGTGCGAGCTGGACAGCTGCGCCGCCTCGCTCGACGCGCTCAACGACCAGCTGGCGCCGTCGCTGGCGCTGTTCGCCGACATCGTGCGCAACCCGGCGTTCAAGGCCGAGGACATCGAGCGCGTGCGCGGCCAGTGGCTGGCCTCCATCGCGCAGGAGAAGACCCAGCCGCAGGGCCTGGCGCTGCGCACCCTGCCGCCGCTACTGTACGGCCCGCAGCATCCCTACGGCGTGCCGCTCACCGGTAGCGGCACCGAGAAGGCGATCAAGAGCCTGAGCGCCAGCGACCTGACCGCGTTCCAGAACGGCTGGCTGCGCCCGGACAACCTGCGCATCCTGGTCGCCGGCGACACCACCCTGGCGCAGATCATCCCGCAGCTGGACGCGGCGTTCGGCGACTGGCAGCCGCCGGCGGCCACGCGTCCGAGCAAGACCCTGTCGCAGGTCGCTGCGCAGCCCAAGCCGCGCGTGTTCCTGATCAACCGCGCCGACGCGCCGCAGTCGCTGATCCTGGCCGGCCTGCTGGCGCCGTCGACCAAGGCACCGAACAACCTCGCCATCGGCGTGGCCAACGGCGCCTTCGGCGGCACCTTCACCTCGCGGTTGAACATGAACCTGCGCGAGGACAAGCGCTGGGCCTACGGCGCCAACAGCTTCATGCTGGATGCGCAGGGCCAGCGCCCGTTCCTGTTCTTCGCCCCGGTGCAGACCGACAAGACCGCCGAGTCGGCCGCCGAGATCCTGAAGGAAGCCAAGGCCGTGGTCGGCGACAAGCCGCTGACCGCCGACGAGATCGCCAAGATCAAGAACCAGCGCATCCGCGCCCTGCCGGGCAGCTTCGAGACCACCGGCGCGGTGCTGGGCGCGGTCGAGAGCATCGTCCAGTACGGCCGTCCGGACGACTACGTGCAGACCCTGAAGACGCGCCTGGAAGGCATCGACCAGACCGCGGCGGAAGCGGCAATCAAGGAAATCGTCGCGCCGCAGGCGATGACCTGGGTCATCGTCGGCGACCTCAAGCAGATCGAGGCGCCGGTACGCGCGCTGAAGCTGGGCGAGGTGCAGGTGCTGGACAGCGACGGCCAGCCGGTCAAGGCGAAGGCCAAGGCCGCCGCCAAGCAGTAAGGCGACACGCGCATGGCCGGGAGATCCCGGCCATGCGTTGCAAGGCGGCGTGCGGGCGGATCGCCCGCGATGCCGGACGTCTTGGCGTGGCGACGCGCGCGCAGTGGTGCACACGCTGCCCGATCCGTCCTCCAACGCAGCAGGCGCGCGCAGCAGCGCCGTGCCGAACACCGCATCTTCCGCGCCGCACGCGCACCGCGATCGCCCTGGCCGCGTCCTTCACGGCTCTTGGCCGCAGCGCTTGTTATCCCGGAGGCCTTTCCTCGCCTGCCACCGCCGATGCCGACCGCCTCGCCCCGCCGCCGCGCCGACGCCGCACCGCGCATCCGCGTCGGCTGCGCCGGCTGGTCGATCGCCAGCACCCAGCGCGCGCTGGTCGGCGACGGTGCCAGCCAGCTGGAACGTTATGCCACCCGCTTCGATGCTGTCGAGATCAACTCAACGTTCTATCGCGCCCACCGCGCGAGCACCTATCAGCGCTGGGCCGACAGCGTGCCGGCGGATTTCCGTTTCTCGGCCAAGCTGCCGCGTACGATCACCCACGACGCACGCCTGTCCGGCGTGGGGCCGCTGTTGCAGGCCTTCCTCGATGAAGTCGGCCACCTCGGCGACAAGCTCGGCTGCCTGCTGGTACAGCTGCCGCCGAGCCTGGCCTTCGATGCGCGCACCGCAGCCACCTTCTTCGCCATGCTGCGGCGCCGTTGGCACGGCGGCATCGCCTGCGAGCCGCGCCACGCCAGCTGGTTCGGCGCGCGCGCCGAGGTCCTGTGGCAGCGCCACCGCATTGCCCGCGTCGCCGCCGATCCGGCGCTGAACGCCAGCGCCGCGCAGCCCGCCGGCACCGCGACGCCGGCCTATTGGCGCTGGCACGGCGCGCCGCGCATCTACTACAGCGACTACGCCGACGACACGCTGCGCGGCCTGGCCGAACGCGTCGTCGCCGCCACGCCGCACACCGACGAAGCCTGGGTGATCTTCGACAACACCGCGCTCGGCCACGCGCTCGACAACGCCGCCACGCTGCAGGCGCAGCTGCGCGCGCTCGGCGCCGCCGCAGCCGGCTGACCGCCCCGGCGCGCCGTTTGCGCGACGAGAGCCCCTTGGAATCAGACACTCATTCGCCGCCCCTGTAGGAGCGGCTTCAGCCGCGACACATCGTGTCGGCACCTGACCCTGCCGCCGATGCAAGGCGCTCCGCGTTCGTGCACCAGCTCGGCAGGCGCATGCCAGCAGCCGACGTCGGCACACTCCGCCTTCCCGCCCGCAGCCGCGGCGCCAAGCCCGACGGGCGGCAGCACCCGATTGGCCCCGCTCTTGCATCGCCTCCGGCATGCCTCCGCAATCCGCTCCGATTCAAGCCCACCGGCGCATGGCCGATATCGCCAGATCGGCCGACGGCGTCGCGCCCCGGCCGGATCGCTCCGCGCTTCCGGGTTTCGTCGGCACGCGGCCGCCACAGCCGCCAGTCACCCGCCCCCTCCTTCGGTCGTTTACCATGCCGCACGCATCCTGCTCTGGACCCGAGATGAGCCATGCCGCTCCTCCCTGTTGCACGCCGCTGCTGAGCCTGTCGCTGGGCCTGCTGCTGGGCAACTACGACACCGCCTCGGCGCAGCCCGCGCCGGCGCCGATGCAGGCCGCGCCGGCGCCCGCGCCGCTGACCCCGGATCTGGCCTACCCCGAACTGTTCCAGGCCGTGCAGCGGCAGGAACTGTTCGACGACCAGAAGCACTTCGTCGATGCGCTGCCGCTGCGCGACCCGGCCCTGATCAACGCCGACTACCTGGCGCAGCGCCAGCAGCCCGGCTTCGACCTGCGCCGCTTCGTCGCCGCCAACTTCGAGGAATCCGGCCCGGTGCAGACCGAGGCGATCCGCCAGGACACCGGCCTGCGCGAGCACATCGACGCGCTGTGGCCGCTGCTGGTGCGGCGCCAGGTGGACGTGCCGGCGCACAGCAGCCTGCTGTCGCTGCCGCAGCCCTACGTGGTGCCGGGCGGGCGCTTCCGCGAGGTCTACTACTGGGATTCGTACTTCACCATGCTCGGCCTGGTCGAGAGCGGCGAGCGCGAACGCAGCCGGCAGATGCTGGACAACTTCGCCTACCTGATCGACACCTACGGGCACATCCCCAACGGCAACCGCAGCTACTACCTGAGCCGCTCGCAGCCGCCGTTCTTCTCGCACATGGTGCAGCTGCAGGCCAAGGTGGAAGGCGACGCGGCCTATGCGCGCTACCTGCCGCAGCTGCAGAAGGAACACGCGTACTGGATGCAGGGCGCGCAGGCGCTGGCGCCGGGCAGCGCGCAGGCGCACGTGGTGCGGCTGGCCGACGGCAGCCTGCTCAACCGCTACTGGGACGCGCGCGACACGCCGCGCCCGGAAGCCTGGCTGCACGACGTGCGCACCGCCGCCGAAGCCAAGGACCGCCCCGCCGCCGAGGTCTACCGCGACCTGCGCGCCGGCGCCGAGAGCGGCTGGGACTATTCCAGCCGCTGGCTGGGCGACCGCAAGACCCTGGCCACGATCCGCACCACCGCCATCGTCCCGGTCGATCTCAACAGCCTGCTCTACCACCTCGAAACCACCCTGGCCCTGGCCTGCGCCAAGAACCCAGGCGCGGCCGGCTGCGACACCGACTACGCGGCCCTGGCCAGCGCGCGCAAGATCGCGATGGACAAGCACCTGTGGAGCGACGCCGGCTACTACGCCGACTACGACTGGCAACAGCGCCGGCTGCGCGACCAGGTCACCGCCGCGGCGCTGTATCCGCTGTTCGTCGGCATCGCCTCGCCGGCGCGCGCCAAGCGCAGCGCCGACACCGTGCAGGCGCAGCTGCTGCGTCCCGGCGGCCTGGCCACCACCCGCCTGCATACCGGCCAGCAATGGGACGAACCCAACGGCTGGGCGCCGTTGCAGTGGATCGCGGTGGACGGCCTGCGCCGCTACGGCCAGGACGCGCTGGCGCAGCGCATCGGCAGCCGCTTCCTGGCGCGGGTGCAGGCGCTGTTCGCGCAGCAACACAAGCTGGTGGAGAAGTACGGGGTCGACGCCAAGGCCCAGGGCGGCGGCGGCGGCGAATACGCGCTGCAGGACGGCTTCGGCTGGACCAACGGCGTGACCCTGCTGTTGCTAGACCTGTACGCCAAGCCGGCGCCCGCCGCAGCGGTGGCGCCGGCCGCGCAGCAGGCGCGGCAACCGGAGCCGGCCACGCCCTGAGGCGGCGGCCGGCGGTATGCTGCGATCCTTGCCCATACCAAGGATCGAAGATGAGCGTACGTACCCTGGCCGAATTCCTGTCGGCCTCGCGCGAGAAGGATGCTTCCGCCGACGCGTTCGAACTGGAAAGCCCGCACCTGCTGGAAGTGCGCCTGGACGGCCTGGTCTGGGCCAAGGCCGGGGCCATGGTCGCGCGCAAGGGCGCGGTCAAGTTCACCCGCCAGGGCCTGCTGGAACAGGGCCTGGGCAACCTGCTGAAGAAGGCGGTCAGCGGCGAAGGCATGCAGCTGATGAAGATCGAGGGCCAAGGCCGCGTCTACCTGGCCGACGCAGGCAAGAAGATCACCCTGCTGCGCCTGGCCGGCGAGTCGATCTTCGTCAACGGCAACGACGTGCTCGCCATCGAGGCCGGCATCGACAGCCAGATCACCATGATGCGCCGGGTCGCCGGCATGCTCTCCGGCGGCCTGTTCAATGTGCGCCTGAGCGGCCACGGCATCGTCGCCATCACCTCGCACTACGAACCGCTGACGCTGCCGGTCAACGCGCAGAGCGGCCCGGTGTTCACCGACCCAAACGCCACCGTGGCCTGGTCCGGCGGGCTGACCCCGGAGATCGTCGCCGACGTCAGCCTGGGCACGCTGCTCGGACGCGGCTCCGGCGAGAGCATCCAGCTGCGCTTCGCCGGCGAGGGCTGGGTGGTGGTGCAGCCGTACGAGGAAGTGGCGCTGCAGGCAAAGAGCTGAGGCCGGGCGCCGGAGACCGGCGCCGGCGTCGCCTGGACGCGCTGCTTGGCCGCGGCTCCGGCGAGAGCATCCAACTGCGTTTCGCTGGCGAGGGTTGGATGGTGGTGCAGCCGTACGAGGAAGTGGCGCTGCAGGCAAAGAGCTGAGGCCGGGCGCCGGAGACCGGCGCCGGCGTCAGCCTGGGCACGCTGCTTGGCTGCGGCTCCGGTGAGAGCATCCAACTGCGTTTCGCCAGCGAGAGCTGGTCATGGTGCAGCACTACGAAGAAGTGGCGCTGCAGGCCAGGAGCTGAAGCCTGACATACACGGCCAGCCTGGTTTGCCGATGGAATGGCCGGATGTCGCGCATGGCCGCCGGGTCGGTGCGCCATGCCCCAGGCGATGCCGCACGCTGCGCGGACGCACCGCGGCGGCATGCGTGCGGATGCCAAGTTCGATCCTGCGTGCGTCGGCAGCGACGCGCGCGACCACCCGACCCTCAAGTGCCCTATCGCAACCCGCGCTACTGCGCCGGCGTCTCTGTCTTGATCCCCATCGCCTCGCGGTAGCGCTGGTACAGCGCCATCACCTTGTCGATATAGTCGCGGGTTTCCGCGTAGGGCGGCACGCCGCGGTAGCGCGCCACGGTGCCGATGCCGGCGTTGTAGGCGGCCGCAGCGAGCGTGCGGTCGCCCTGGTAGCGGCGCAGCAACGCCTGCATGTAGCGCGCGCCGCCGGCGATCGACTGGTCGGCGGCGAACGGATCGGCCACGCCGTATTCCTTCGCCACCTCGGGCATCAGCTGCATCACGCCCTGCGCGCCCTTCGGCGACACCGCTGCCGCATCGAAGCCGCTTTCGGCATGCGCGATCGCGCGCAGCCACGGGTCGTCCACGCCGGTGGCGCGCGCCGCGGCGCGGAATTGCTTGGCGTGCATGTTCAACTGCGGCGCGCCGACCTTGCCCAGTCCCGGATGCGCCGCCTCGCCCGGCGGGGTGACCGCGGTGAAGCGCAGGTACGGGCGCGACCCCGGCAGGTTGCGCGTGGAATACACCAGGCGCCCGTCCTGCTCGCGCTCGTACAGGGTGCCGCTGAACACGCCCATGCTGCCCCACAGGTTGGGCGTGGCGATCGCGGCATCGTCGAGTTCCTTCGGCGTGCAGCGCGAACCCGGCTCTGGCGCGGTCGCCAGGCTGACCGTGCCGTCGCGCACGCAGCGGTACACCGTGCGCGCCTGCGCCGCGGCGACGACGCCGCAGCACAGCAGCAGGCTCAGCAGCGTTCGGGAACAAGGCATGGGGTGGCAGACGCAACCGGCGAAGGCGGGCGCGCATCATCGCGCACCGGGCGTCGGCGCGGGTGAGGATCGGCCAGCCTGCTCGTTTTGACGCGCGCCCTTGTAGGAGCGGCTTCAGCCGCGACAGGTTGCCGAAGCTGCTGCCGTTTCGGCTCCACTCGTCGCGACTGAAGCCGCTCCCACAGGAGGCTTGCGGCGAGCTGTCAGGTGCACTGTGGGAGGCACTTCTGTCCCGAATGCCTACGAAATCGGATAGCCCGCCCACTCCGTTCGTCGCGGCTGAAGCCGCTCCTGCAGGAGACTTGCGGCGAGCCAGCCGGGTGCACTGTGGGAGGGACTTCTGTCCCGACTGCTTATCAAATCGGATAGACGGGCCACGCCGCTTGTCGCGGCTGAAGCCGCTCCTACAGGAAGCTTGCGGCGAGCCGGCTGGGTGCACTGTGGGGGGGGACTTCAGTCCCGACTGCTTATCAAATCGGATGGACAGCCCACGCCGCTTGTCGCGGCTGAAGCCGCTCCTACAACGGCGCGCAGCCGGCAAATGCCACCGCTAGGGTGCGCATGCCGCCAGTTTCTGGTCGGCGTACCACAGCGCGCGCCGCGCCAGGTCGTAGGCGCTGTCGGCGGCGCGCGGCAGGGTCTGCTGCGCCAGGACCGGGTCGGCACCGTGGGCCATGGCGTTTTCCACGCGCTGCAGGTCGCTCAGGTTGTCCAGCACGGGCTGCAGCAGGCGGCTGCGCTGCGCCGCCGGGCAGGCCGCACGGCGCTGCTCCAGTTCGCCGATCGCCTTGCGGATGCGGCGGCTGGCTTCGCCGTCCAGGCCCGGCGCCTTTTCCAACGCGATCGGCGCGGCCTTGTAGGCGTCGCCGGTGGCCTCGCTGCCGAGGTCGCCCGGGCGCTCGTGCAGCGCCGGGTCGAAGCGCACGTCCGGCGGCGGCCGCGCCACCGCCGACTGGTGGGTGCTCTTGGGCAGCATCTTCTTCATCGCATCGCCGATGCCCTGCATCGCCACGTCGCCCAGGGTGCCGCTGGTGGCCCAGTCCTTGTCGAAGCGGGTGGGCCGATAGTCGATCGGGTTCGGACGCTCGAGCAGGCGCTTGGCCTTGGCCAGGTCGCGCGGGTTGGTGGTACCCGGCGGCGTGCCCTGCGCCTCGGCGAACGGATCCAACGCCACGCCGTCCGGCAGCCGCGCGCTGCCGTCGCGGGTATACAGGGTGGCGCTCATTGGCGCGGCCTGGGTGGCCACGGGGGCGGCGCTGCGGGTCGGTGGCGGCAGCGGCGCTTGCGCCGCGCGCGCGGCGGCCGGCGCGCGCCGTGCCGCGGCATGCGGCGCGGACGGGGCAGCCTGCGCTTGCGGCGGCGGTGTGGCGGCCGGGACCGAGCGCGGCACGAACACCAGCCGCATCGCGTCATCGGCGCGCGGCGGCGCCGCCGCCGGCGCGATCAACAGCAGACGGCCCAGCAACAGCAGGATCAGCAGGGTGGTGGCGGCCGCGCCCAGGCGCAGCAGCCGGTCTTCCGCAGGCGCAGACGTCACGACGATCGAGATTCCATAGCGAGGTAGGCGTCCACCGGAGGAGTGTCTCCGGACACCGCTATGGTGCCGTGAGTTCCTGTGCCGCAACGTGTCGGTCGGCGTCCAACACGGTCATGCATTGCCACCCGCAGCCGGACTGCAGGTGCAAAACCCCTGCCACGCTTGACGCTGCGCCCTATCGCGAGCAAACCGGCTAAGGTGGCCGGCGCAGCTGCGGCGACAGCCGGCGTACAGCCAGCGCGCACCGCTGCCCCTGTTTTTGGAGAACGCCTGTCGTGGAAACGCATCTGCCATGCAACACCCAATGATCCGATGGCTGGTGGCCTGCCTGCTGAGCGCCGCCGCCGTGCTGCCGGCCACTGCCGCGCCGTCGCACCTGGACAGCATCGCGCAGCACGGCACGCTGCGCGTGTGCACCACCGGCGACTACCTGCCCTACAGCCTGCTGCGCGCGGACGGCGGTTACGAAGGCATCGACATCGCCCTGGCGCAGTCGCTGGCGGCCAGCCTGGAGGTGCCGGTGACCTGGGTGCCCACGCGCTGGGCGACGCTGCTGCCGGACCTGCTTGCCGATCGCTGCGACATCGCCGTCGGCGGCATCTCGGTGTCGCTGCCGCGGCAGCGCCACGCCTGGTTCAGCGCCGTGCTCGACGTGGACGGCAAGATCCCGCTGGTGCGCTGCGCCGACCAGGCACGCTACCGCGACATCGCGCAGATCGATCGCGCCGAGGTGCGGGTGATCGAACCGCGCGGCGGCACCAACGAAGCCTTCGCCCGCCGCGAACTGCCGCAGGCGCGGCTGACCCTGTCCGACGACAACACCGCGATCTTCCGCGAACTGCTCGAAGGCCGCGCCGACGTGATGATCACCGACGCCTCCGAAGCACGCTTCCAGCAGCACCGCGTGCCCGGGCTATGCGCGGTGAATCCGCAACAGCCGCTGCAGTACAGCGAAAAAGCATTCCTGTTACCGCGCGACGACATGGCCTGGAAGGCCTACGTGGACCAGTGGCTGCACCTGAGCAAGGCCAGCGGCGAGTACCGCAAGGCGCAGGCGCCGTGGCTGGGGGATGCGGCGGACTAGCTTGCCGCGTGTTGCCGGCAGCCGCATTGCGCAGTACCCGCCCCCGCAGCGATGACATCGGTAAGGCGCTATGCTGCCAGTGCCGGCGGCGATCGCCCCGGCGGAAAAGGACATCGACAAGGGGACATCATGAAGAACCTATGGAGCGTGCTCGCGTTGGCGGGCGTCATGCTGGTGGCCGGCTGCTCGACCAATAGTGTCGTGCGACAGAGCTACAAGGCCACGTCACCGGAGACCTACTGGTACCAGATCAAAGGCAACGAAGATACCGACGCCGAAAGCCTGGGCATGTTCCAGCGCCAGCTCGACGAAAAGTTGGGCGAGGCGCATCTGCGCGGTGCCGAAGGCAGCGCCGACGCGCGCAAGATGACGATCACCATCGACCACTACTACATGCGCAGCAACGGCGCGCGTTTCTGGGCCGGCATCATGGCCGGGCGCGACAAGATCAAGAGCAAGGTCGAGATCGCTGGCGCAGATGGCAAGACCGCCGCGCGTTTCGATGTCGAGTCGACCAATACCAGCGCCTGGGGCACTTCCGAAGGCCTGGTCGGCCGCCACGCCGAAGAAATCGTCGAACGGCTCAAGCAGTTGCAGTAAGTCGGCCTGTTCTGCGGAGGCGCAACTGGTGTCCTCCGCAAGCGATAGCTGTGCCAGACCACTTGCCATTCGCAGTGTTGTGGGAGTGACTTCAGTCGCGACGGGGTTTATCGGTAATGCCCGTCGCGACTGAAGCCGCTCCCACAAGGGGTTGATACCTGCAAATCGATAAGCGCATCGGCTCCAGGCTCGTCTTCGCAGTCGGCTCAGCTGCAGTCGTGCGCGCGCATCTCGCCATGTTCCCGTGCGCCTATTCCAGCGTCACCCGCAGGTCGCGATTGGCAATGGCCTGGTTGCCGCTGTAGTCGCTTGCGGTGATGCGGATCAGGTAGTCGCCGGCGGGCAGCGCGTCCGGCTGCCATCGTCCTTCGGCGATGTGGCCGTCGCGCACGGTGTTGGTCACCACGTAGCGGAAGCGGGTCGTGGCGCTGCCGTGCACGGTGATGCCGCTGTCGGCGGCGTAGGCCACCTTCACCGCATCGGCATCGGCGGGCATGCGGTCGAACTGGATACTCGGCTGCGCCGGCGCGGCACCGGGCAGTGCCCGGCCTTGTGCATCGAGCACTTCGTAGCCCAGCGCATACAGACCGAGGCGCCGGCGCGGCAGGTTGCGATCCACCTGGTCCCAGGCCTCCACCACGATCTGCACGCCGCCGTTGCCGCGCGCCACCCGCACCCGTCCTTGCGTCGCCGGCAGCGCCTGGCCGGTGCCGTCGAACAGTTCGATGCGCTGGATCTGCGGCGGGTAGTGATCGGCGTAGTCGCGGAAGCCGAGCAGCACCGCATTGCGTTCGAAACCGCTGGCGCCGACGCTCAGATGCACATGCGCCATCGCGTTGATCGTGCCCAGCGCGTCGCCGGCGGCGAAGCGGGTGCCGCGCAGCACGCGCACCCGTTCCGGCGCGCCGCTGTCGTCGGCGAGCAGGTGGAAGCGCTGCGGATCCAGCGGCGTGCCCTGCGCGGTGCGGCCCACGCGCATGTGGATGTAGCCGAGCTGGTCCAGCGCCATGCCTTCGCCGAGCTTGCCCAGCGCCCAGGTCGCGCTGGCGCTGGCGACCTTGGCATCGGCGATGGCGTAGACCGTCTGCCCGACGTCGCCGCGGATATCCAGGCCCGCATGCAGATGGTCGCGGCTCTCGCCCTGGTAGTTGCCGCGCACCTCGCCGAGCGTGCCGACCACCTCGTGCCAGCCGTCCTGCGGGCGCAGCGGCCAGCGGCCGTGGGTGGCCGGCAGCGGCTGTGCGGCGGCGGGCCCGATCACCGCGGGCGCGGCGGCGGCCGCGGCCTGCGGCGTGGTCGGCAGCAGCCGGTGCACCCGCGCGCTGCCCGCATCGGTGACATAGACCACGCCGTCCGCGGCCACGGTCACGCCAGCCGGACGCGCCAGGTGGGTGTCGCTACGCTCGCCGGACAGCACCAGCACGTGCCCGGTCGAGGTGACCTGCAGCATGCTGCCGTCGTCGCTGCCGACGTAGCCGTGACCATCGAAGGTCAGGCCCAGGCTCAGCGGCCGCGATAGCGGCGACGCCTCGCTGGCGCCGGCCAGGGTGATCACTCGCCCGTCCGGCAGCAACTGGCGGATCGCGTCGTTGCGCAGGTCGGCGATCCACAGCACGCCGGCACGGTCCACCTTCAGATCGGTCGGCGTATCGAAGCGCGCTTCGGCGCCCATGCCATCGGCATAGCCCGGACGTTCGCCGCCGGCGAGCGTGCGCACCTGGCCATCGCGCTCGATCACGCGGATGCGGTCGTTGTAGGTATCGGCGACGTAGACGCGCCCCTGCGCATCCACCGCCACGCCCATCGGGCCGTTGAAACGCGCCTGCGCGGCCGGGCCATCGCGGAAACCGGCGGTGCCGTCGCCGGCCAAGGTGCTCACCACACCCTGTGCGGTGAGCTTGCGGATCGCATGGTTGCCGGTATCGGCGATGTACAGCGTGCCCGCCGCGTCCACGGCGATGCCCGAGGGCGTCGCGAGGCGCGCCGTGCCGGCAGGGCCGTCCACGAAGCCTTCAGCGCTGCCGGCGATGGTGGACACCACACCGTCGCGGGCGATGCGGCGAATGCGGTTGTTGTCGCCGGCATCGGCCACGTACAGCACGCCATGCGCATCGACCACGATGCCGTAGGGATCGGCGAAGCGTGCGCGCCCGGCGGCGCCATCGGCAAGGCCGCGCACGCCGTCGCCGGCCACCCACTGCAGCTGCGCCAGCCAGCCCAGCGACGTCGGCGCCGGCGCGCTGGAGGTGCGCGCCGCGCTGCGCGGATGTTCGCTTCGCCACCAGCCGAACACCGCGAGCGATACCAGCGCCAGCAACAGCAGCCACACCCCGGTCTTTCTCATGCCCTGCCCGCGCAACGAATGGTCAGGCACCTTAGACAAAGCACGCGGCACAGGGAAGCGCTCGCGTGCGTGTCTGGCGGGCTCCTAAGCGGCCGAACCTGCGAATTCGATGAACGCCACCGGCACCTGCGCGGTCAGCCAGACGCCGTTGTCGGCGCGATAGAACGCATGCCCCGCCTCGGCCATGGCCTGCGCGCGCACCGTCAGCACCACGGCCTGCCCGTAGCGCTGCCCGACCTGCAACGCCGTATCCGGCGACACGGACAGGTGCACGTGCTGGCGCTGGCCCGGCAGCAAGCCGTCGCGGCGGATCGCGTCCACGAACCGCGTCGCCGTGCCATGGTACAGCTGCGCCGGCGGCTCCGCGGATGTCAGGCCCAGGTCCACCGGCAGCGAATGCCCCTGATTGGCGCGGATGCGCTGGCCGTCGGCGCTGATCGCGAAACGCTGCTTGTCGCTGTGCGCTACCACCCGCTGCAGTTGCGCATGGGTCAACGGATGGGTGGGCTGCGCCAGCCGCAGCAGCTCGTCGATCGAGGCCCAGCCCTGCGCATCGAGCTGCAGCCCGATCGCCTGCGGCTGGTGTCGCAACACCCAACTCAGGAACTTGCTTGCGGTCTCGTCGGAACACTCCATCGCAGCGGCCTCGGCCTGCACTCGGGCCGGGCACGATAGACCACGCCGGCGCGGTCAGCCACCCAGGCCGAGCTGTTCGGCCAGGTCGTTGCGCGGCGAGCGGCCATACAGGCGGCTGTATTCGCGGCTGAACTGCGACGGGCTCTGGTAGCCGACGCGATAGCCGGCCGAGCCCACGTCCATCCGCTCCACCACCATCAGCCGCCGCGCCTCGCGCAGGCGCAGCTGCTTCTGGTATTGCAGCGGGGTCATCGCGGTCACCGCGTTGAAATGGTGATGCAGCGACGAGGCGCTCATGTTCACCTGCCGCGCCAGGTCTTCGATCCGTATCGGCTCGGCGTAGTGCTGGCGCAGCCACGCGATCGCCTTGGCGATGCGGTTGCTGGGGCTGTCCTCCTGCGCGATGCGCAGCAGGTTCGGGCCGCACGGACCGGTCAGCAGGCGATACAGGATTTCCTGCTCGATCAGCGGCGCCATCGCGGCGATGTCGTCGGGCTGTTCGAGCAGCCTCAGCATGCGCAGCGTCGCATCCAGCAGCGCCGCGCTGGCGGTGTTGACCGACACGCCGCGCACGCAATCGGCGCTGGCCTGCGCCGGCAACGGAATGCGTTCGAGCAGGTCGCGCAGCCGGTCCGGGCGGATCGCCATGGCCAGGCCCAGCAATGGCTGCTCCGGGCTGGCCTGGGTGATCCGCGAGACCACCGGCAGGTCCAGCGCCACCAGCAGATAGGTGCCGGCCGCGTAGTGGTATTCCTCGGCGCCCAGGCTCAGGCACTTCTCGCCCTGCACCACCAGGGCGAAGCACGGCCACTGCGCGGTGTGCGTCTTTGGCGAGGGCGCGGTGCGGTACGAACAGTACAGGCCGTCGATGGCGGTATCACCGTCGCCGTCGGGGACGGCCAATCGGGCAATGAGGGCGGCGATTTCTTGATAGCGGTCGGCAAGCGCGGTCATCGGCGTCGGCGCGGTGGCGGGCAATCCAGGGACATACAGCTTGCCTGATGCTGCGACGGCGCGTTCGCCGCCGCGGCACGGTTTGCAGGATCGGACAAGAATTCCGCGGGATCGCGATAACGCGGCCCGGCGCCGCGCTCGCATTCTGTGCAGGCCGGATCCCCCGTCGCGTCTACCGGAGTGCTCCCATGCCCATCCTGCTCCCCTCCTCCCCCTCCTCCCCCACCTGCGCGCCGATCGCCGCCGCCGCGCCCCGCCGCACCCGTTCCCTTCCCCCCTGCGCCGCGCCGCGCAAAGCGCAGGGCTGAGCCGATGCAAGCGCATAGCGAAGCTCTGGAAATCACCACCTTCCGCCTGCAGGACTGCACCTGGCGCACCTTCCTGCGCGCCAACGCCGAGGTCGATGCCTGGCTGCAACGCCAGCCCGGCTTCCGCTCGCGGCGCATCGCGCGGCGCCGCGACGGCACCGTGGTCGACATGCTGCTGTGGGACAGCGTGGCGCACGGCACCGCCTCGGCACGGCGGCTGATGCGCGAACTGCGCGGCGCGGCGATCCACGCGCTGATCGACCCGGACACGGTGTCCTGGGACATCGCGCCGGTGCAGCACGTCAGCGGCGAAGAGCGCGGCGACAGCGAGGCGGAAGCCGAAGCGGACAGCCTGGCCGCCTAGCAAGCGCGAGCGCCTGCACCCGCCGCCGCGCTCACACCCAGCCGCGGCGGCGGAACCACGCCAGCGGCAGCACCACGCTCAGCGCGATCACGCCCAAGGCCCAGTAATAGGCGTCGTGCCACTTGAGTTCGGGCATGTGCGCGAAGTTCATGCCCCAGATGCCGACCAGCACCGTCGGCGGAATGCCCACCACCGACGCCACCGCCATCACCTTCATCACGTTGTTCTGATCCATGTTGATCATGCCCAGCACGCTGTCGAGCAGGAACTCGACACGGTCGTCCAGGTGCTGCTCGAACTCGCTCAGGGTGACCAGGTCCTTGTGCAGCAGGACGATGCGCTTGGCCGCATCGGCGCCGAACCAATCCGGCGCGGCGCCGTCCAGGTAGGTGGCCAGGCGCAACAGGCCCTGCCCGGCGTTGTGCATGCCACCGAGCCGCCGCCCCATGCCGCCGACCGCATTCAACATCCGCTCCAGGTCGCGCGACTTGTGCGGTTCGTCGAAGGCCATCCGGGTGGTCTCGGTGATCTCCGCTTCCAGGGCTTCCAGCCGGTCCGCCAGGCGGCCGACCACCTGATCGAGCAGGCGCAGCAGCAGATCGTCGCTGCTCCGGCACGGGTTCTTCTCCAGTTGCGCGGCCACTGCCTGCAGCGAGCCCATGCGCTGCTCGCGCTGGGTCACCAGCATCCGCGGCGACAGCGCGAAGCCCAGCGGCGCGGTCGGGCCGTCGTCGTCCTGGAAACGCGGCACATTGAGGAACAGCACGTCGCTCTCGGTGCGCACCCGGCTGCTGAACTCGATCTCGCCGATCGCCGCCCGCGTGGGCAGGGCGAACCCCACCTGCCGGTCGGCCTCGGCGAGTTCCTCGGCGCTGGGCTGGCACAGGTCCACCCAACAGAACGGTTGCGCGGGCGTTCCGGCAATGCGGTGGATCGTGATCATCGGGATCGGCTTGATGGCGGGAGGGCGCGAGCATCCTCCGCCGCGGCTGAAGCGAACGTCAACGGCGCAGACACGCGCTGCGGCCGCCCACGCCGCGACACTGCGCCGAACTACGCCAGCGCCGCGCTAGGCCCGCTCTCACCATGCCGCCGCTGCTCAGGCGCGCGCGCCACCGCGGCGCTTCAACGCATAGCCGATGCCCAGCAGCAGGAACCAGGCCGGGCTGGCCAGCAACGCCTGCCGGGTGTCGTCCTGCAGGGTCAGCAACGCCAGCACGAAGGCGAAGAACGCCAGGCACACGTAGCACATGAGCACGCCGCCGGGCATCTTGAACGTCGAGGCCGCATGCAGCTGCGGGCGCTTGCGCCGGTAGGCGATGTACGCGCACAGGATCAGCGACCAGACGAACATGAACAACACCGCGGCCAAGGTGGTGACCAGGGTGAAGGCGGTGACCAGATTCGGGATCAGGTACACCAGCAGCGTGCCGCCGAGCAGGCAGGCGCAGGAGAACAGCAGCCCGCGCGCCGGCACCGCCGCGCGCGACAGCCGGGCGAACCCGCGCGGCGCATGCCGCTCCTCGGCCAGGCCGTAGAGCATGCGGCTGGTGGAGAAGATGCCGCTGTTGGCCGACGAGGTGGCCGAGGTCAGCACCACGAAGTTGATCAGGCTGGCCGCGGCCGGCACTCCGGCCAGCACGAACAGCTCCACGAACGGGCTCTTGCCCGGCACCACCTCGCGCCACGGCGTCACAGCCATGATCGCGATCAGCGCCAGCACGTAGAACACCAGGATCCGCACCGGGATCGAATTGATCGCCTTGGGCAGATTGCGCTGCGGGTCGGCGGTCTCGGCGGCGGTGGTGCCGACCAGCTCGATGCCGACGAAGGCGAACACCGCGATCTGGAAGCCGGCGAAGAAACCCCCGATGCCCATCGGGAACATGCCGCCGTCGTTCCACAGATTGGCCAGCGACGCCACGTGCCCGGACGGCGACTGGAAGCCCCAGGCCACCAGCCCGGCGCCGGTAATGATCAACGCGCAGATCGCCACGATCTTGATCAGCGCGAACCAGAATTCCATTTCGCCGAACAGCTTCACCGTCACCAGGTTCAGGCTCAGCAGCAACAGCACGCACAGCATCGCCGGAATCCACGGCGCCAGGCCGGGGAACCAGAACTGCGCATAGGCGGCGATCGCGATCACTTCGGCGATGGCGGTGATGATCCAGCAGAACCAGTAGGTCCAGCCGCAGAAGAACCCGGCCCAAGGACCGAGCAGGTCGGTGGAGAAGTCGATGAACGACTTGTATTCCAGGTTCGACAGCAGCAGTTCGCCCATCGCGCGCATCACGAAGAACAGCATCGCGCCGATGATCAGGTACACGAACAGGATCGACGGACCGGCCAGGCTGATGGTCTTGCCCGAGCCCATGAACAGGCCGGTGCCGATGGCGCCGCCGATCGCGATCAATTGCAGGTGGCGGTTGGACAGGCTGCGCTGGAGATGGTCGGGCTGGGCGGACGGGTCGGACATGGGCGCGGCCATCGGCAGGGGGCAATCGGACAACATAGTGGACCCGGCCAGCGTCCGCCAGTAGCGGCGCATTGCATGCCACCGCACGGCGGCAACCGCGGCCGGACGCTGCCATGCACCGCGCAGCGCCCGGCCGGGTATCGCGATCACACCGGCTTGGCGCCCTGGCCCAGCGCCACGAAACTGAAGTCGCGATCGGATTGCGCGCCGTTGCCGTCGCCGGTCTTGATCAGCACCTGCCGCGCGTCGATGCGGATGATGACGGCGTTGTCGCGGGTGTCGCCGTCGCCGCCGTAGATCTGGGTGATGGCGGCGCCGCCCAGGGTCTCGAACGCCGGCTGGAACGACAGCAGATAGTGTCCGGTGCCGGTCCGCGCCACCGAGAAGCCGCTGCCGTTGCGGATCTGGCCGTTGCCCGCCACCACGCCTGCCACCACGCGGCCCGAAGGCCCCTGGACGAAGCCGATCGCCTCGCCCGCCAATTCGTTGATCATGAAAATCTCCAGATTCGATGGAAGAAAAGAACCGGCGCCGCGCGCCCATGCCGTGCCTCGTCCGTGAGGGGCCAGCATCGGCACGGCGCGCACGGCGCACCATCGGGGATTTGCTGATCGCGTGCGGTCTGCGCACTGAGGCGGCGCGGCGCAGCGCCGCAGCGGAGCGAGCGCCAGCGCGGACCGCGCGCGGCGTCGGGGCCTCACACGATCTTGGTGCGCCGCCACCACTGCGTGACCTTTTCCTCGCGCACCAGGGTGAACAGGCCGGCGCCCAGGATCAGCGCGATGCCGACCAGCATCGGCCAGTCCAGGTGATCGTGGAACAGCAAATAGCCGAAGCCGATCGCCCACAGCATCTGGCTGTACTGGGTGGGCGCCACCGCGCTGACCGGCGCCAGCCGCGACGCGTACATCAGGAAGATCGCCGCCAGCCCGGCGAGCAGGCCATAGCCGGCCAGCAGCACCCATTGCTGCCAGGTCGGCCACACGAAGGTCGGCAGCATCAGCAGCGCGCCCATCAGCAACGGGCCGAGCACACCGGCGCCGTACAGGGTCAGGCGCTTCTCGCCCGGCCCGGCCATGCGCAGGCTGATCACCGACACCGCTCCGACCAGGCCGCAGACGATGGCCGCCACATGGCCTTCGCTCAGGTGCCGGAAACCGGGCCGCAACACGATCAGCACACCGACGAATCCGACGATCACCGCCAGCCAGCGCCGCCAGCGCACCTCCTCCTTGAGCAGCAGCACCGACAGCACGGTGACGAAGATCGGCATCAGGAAGATCAGCGCGAACGCCTCGGCCATCGGCAACAGGGTGAACGCGGTGACCGCCGACAGATTGCCGACCGCGCCGGTGAACGCGCGCAGCAGCCAGATGCTGGGACGCTGCGCCACCACCACCTCGCGCCAGCGGTCGCCGCGCTTCTTCAGGAACGGCAGCGCGGCGAGCATCAGCAACGCGCCGAAGAACACCACCTCGTACGCCGGCAACGTGCCCTCCAGGCCCTTCACGAACGCATCGCTGATCGAATAGGCGGCATAGCAGGCGAAACCGAGCAGCACACCTTTGAGCATCATGAGCCTCTTGCGATCAGACAGCGCCCGCATCGCTACGAGCAAGGAAGATAGATGCATTATGCGCGCGGCATACCGGCTTGCGGCGTGGGTGCAGCCGACAGCGGCAACCATGGCCGCGACTGTCGCGACATGCAGGTACACAAGCTGCGTCCGGAACGCAGCGGGCGAATCCGCTGGAGGTTGGGCAACAGGCGAAGTGCTGACGCCACGATGCCAGAACGCGTTCCATATCGCGCAGACCGCTCGACGGTGACGAGCGGCGGACTCCATGCCCGGCTAGGCAGGCAAGTCTGGCTGCGCCCGGAGCAACGATGTCCCGCTGCAGGATCACCAAGACGCCGCACCAGAACCGGAGCGGCATTGCGGAATAAGCTGCTGGGCACCAACGCGCGCCTTGTCTGGCCTGCCCGGATGTCGCCGCCGATTAGTGCAAGCCGCCTTCGCCTGAGCCTAGCGTGCCTGGCGCAGGTCAGTCATGAACTCACGCCCTGTCCTGCGCTGCAGTGGGAATTCACCGGCTACAGTCGCATCGAAGTAGCGCATGGAACTCCAAAGCTCGAAATCCCCGACCAAGTAGCAACGCCGCTTGGCGCGCGTGAGCGCCACATTCAGCAGGTTGGGCTTGGACGAGGCCCAGAGCGGCGAGCCCGGATGCTGAGGATCGGCTCCCAAGACCATCACCACCGTATCCTGCTCCTTGCCCTGGAAAGTGTGTACGGTTCCCACGCTGCTGCGTAGCCAAGCGCCCAGTTCGCGCTGCGTCAACGCCTTCCCGGTGGTGCTCACTGACTTCCAATCATAGGCATGCAATGCGTCGTGCAGTTCCTGCCTGATCGCCTTGAAAGGCGAAATCACGTACAGCGGCGGCAACGCCTGATCGCGCTGATACAGCCAGCCGATCAGCTCCACCACGAATGCGATTTGCTCAGGAACCACCTGCTTGTGCTGGATACGGCCAGGCACATCCAGCCAACAGCTGGCGACAGGCAGCGGCGGCGCATCTGGCGCATGCCGCGCCTTTTGCCCGTAGACCATCTTGCCCTCGTAAGCGATGCGGTTGGCGATGCCGAACATCGGTTCGATGCATCGCCTGTGCACACGCAGTGGACTGCCGATCCACAAGCTCTCGCTACCCATCTTCGCCAGAGCTCCGTGGCGGTTGGCCTGATCGGCCAGCCGTTGCACCGAGACACGATGCGGCGAATAGTCGTCTGCGCTTGTATGCACGGACAACGCACTCAACGCGGCGATCAATCGCGTCGGCAAGGTAAAGACCGGTTCGATCTGCAGTGGATCGCCGACCACTACCGCCCGCTGTGCACGCCACAGTGCGCCCACCGCCGCCTGCGGCACCGCCTGTCCTGCCTCGTCGATGAACAGCCAGCCGATTCCGCCTGGGCCGATACCTCGGAACTGGTTGGCGAACGAGGCGAAGGTGGTGGAGACGATCGGCACGATCATGAACAGGCTGCGCATAATCGCCAGGTAGTCCTCCTCCTTTTCTGGCCGCTTGTTGGCCAGCCATTTGGTGATGGCAACCACGTTGCTGCCGAACCCCTTGCCTTTCTGGCTCACCTCGTACAGCCATGCCTCGTGCAACGTCATGGCGGCCGCGAACAATTGCGAACGGAGCTGCGCTAATTCAGCGTCATGCCAGAGGCCCTGGATTTGGAACTCGTCCTTTTCCAGGTCCTGCAGCGTCTGCGGAAGCCTCGGCTCGGGCAACACCCGCGCGAGCATCTCGATCCTCTCCCTATCCTTCCCACGCCGATAATCCAGTTCCGCCAACGCAGCCTGGCAAGCATCCGCTCGCGCGCGCGCCAATGCACAGGCAGGCTGCAACGTATCATCGATGTGGCCGCGTAGCCGGTCGCGAGCCCTGCGTTGCCGTAGTTGCTCGACCGCGTTGGCCTGCAGGTCGGCATCGATCATGCGGAAGGTACGGATTGCGGCCCGAAATCCGCTCAGCCACTGCAATAACGAAGGCCGGGTCTGCCGCAACAGCAGTGCATGCTCCTGCAAGTCCGCCATCGTGGCTTCGAGGCGGGCCAGCTCGTCCCGCCGTGCCGCAAACTCTTGCTCTGCTTGGGCCAGCACCTCCCGGGCTTGCTCGCTTTCCCGGTGCTTTCGATCCCGTTCCGATTCGACGACCCTCAGCCTGTCCAGGCAAGCCGCATAGTCGCTGCGCAAGGACAGTGCCTGCGCGACGGCTTGGTCCGCCTCGCGGAACCTGGTCGCCGCTTGAATGAAATCCACGTCCAGCGCCTGCTTGCTCCAGTTCCAGAAATTTCTGGGCGTTTCCGCGCTGGACGTCTCCAGCATCGCGAAACCGAAACGAGCGCGGAACGTCTTGCGATTGCGGGCATTGCCCAGCGCGCAGCTGATCAGGCCCCATGGCATGTCCTTGCCTTCAGGAGATTCGTTGCGGCGCTTGCCGGTCCGAATCGCCAAGTTGTGCGCAACCGGCTGCAGATAGCTCGCCTTGTCGCGCCACTGCGCATCCACCTCGCCGCGCTTGGGTAGCTCGATCGAAATGTTTTCGATCGCGGCATTGTTGTAGGAGGTCACCACCATCTCATACCCCAACAGCGGTTCGATCAGCTCCTGGAGATAACAGGCGTCGGGATCGCCGTTGAACATCACCTTGCGCTTCGGCCCGACAAACGCAGCACCTGCATCGGGCAAGCCAGCCAGCACCCGCGCCCGCCTCACCAGATTCTCGGCGAACAGATCGCGTAGCAGCGTGGTCTTGCCGGTACCCGGCGGCCCATTGACCGAGAACAGCCCCCCGTCAGCCAAGTCGGCCAACGCCGTATTGATGGCGAACTGCTGCATCAGGCTCATGGCGTGCGCCGGATTCGTCAGCCAATGGCCGGCATTGAGGTGCTGAGGCTGCAGCGCCTGCAGCAACCGGGCACGGCCGGCGTCACTATATAGGTCGATCCGCTGCGCGGCCGGCAATGGCGTGAGATAGCGGCGAAGCGTCTCCGGCACCACGCCCGCCTGCACCGACGCAATAGCACGCTCGATATCGACGATGAAGAAACTGTTGAGGATGTCGATCTCCAACTCCGCGCCGGCATCGTCCTCGTCGTCCTCATCGCCCTCGTCCGCGATGCCGGTCGGCGGCTCGGCACCTGGCACGGGCTTTTCCGGCACGGGGTTGGCGACGGCAGGGTCCGCGGCGGCCGCCTTGTCGCGTACCCGCACCTCCAGCATCGCCATCGGCACACCGGGATCGGGCTGGAAGCCGGCCCAGTCGCACAGCAACCGATGCAGGCGTGCTACCTCCTGAGCGCCCAACGGGCTATCGGTGTCGACGCCGCGCTGACTCATGAAATCGCCAAGCAGCCGTTGCAACCGCTGCTTGGCGGTGTCGAATGCCTCGTACTGCAATGCTTGAAGGCCGCCGGCACGCACCTGCCCGATCGCCCATGGCGCGGTGGAGACGGAAATTTCGTCGAGTTGCAGCGAGCCTTCCACGGACAGTTCCAACTTGGCAAAACAGGTATCGCCATCCAAATCGGCCCGCTGCTCCTCCTCATCGGTCACACCGTCCTGCGCGGCTAGCGGCAAGCAATGCCGCATCATCGCCAAGATAGCGGACTTGTCGAAGACCCCTAGATACAGATTGAAACCCTGCACCTCTTTGTCGGCCGGGGGATCAAAATGTCGCCAAGAAGCGTCCATCGCGGATGCCAACACATCGCGGTCCAGGTACCTCCATTGCCAGTCCTCGAGATCGCCCAGCCGCTGGTCCAATGCGAATGGAATAAAGAACTCGACCTTATGCCAGTATTGCAGGATGTCGAGGAACCGCCGCTGCTCTTCCTGATTCAACTGCCACGCTCCTACGCAAGCCCAGTGCTGATTCTAGCGACGCCAACCGCAGCGCTGCGCAGGCCTCATGCGGCACCGGTCACGATTCGCGGTCATGCCAACCACCTTCCGGTTGCTTGGCAGCACGGCTTTAGCGCCGAGGCGGCAGGATTCCACGGCTGAACCGCATGGCGTCCCTTGCCGCGATGACCGCCGTATCCCACCTCGTGCCCGCGTCGGTTACGATGCCACGCCCTTTCCCGCCCTCATCCAGAACCACCGCATATTGCGGTCGGTACCAGAATGCCAATCACGTGATGCCTTATTCCGGCCCCCTGCTGACCCGCCCGCTCGCCCACGCGCTGCTTGCCGCACGCGATGGCGGCGCTGCCACCTGGACCGGATCGCTGGATCTGCAGCGCAGCGAAGGCCAGGCCCTGCTCGCCACGGACAGCTGGCAGTGGCGTGGGCAGGCGTATCCGTATCCGTCCAAGCTCAAGGACCGCACGATCTACCATTGGGATGGCGAAGCGTTCGCGCCTGTGTCGCGCTTCGGCGGCGCGCTGATCAAGCTGGTGCCGACCGAATGGGGCGCGCCGACCTTCGAGATCGACGGCATCAAGATGCTGCCGAGCGCGCAGCTGTCCCCGTTTGAGGACGCACGGCGCAAGGTGGCGCTGATCGAACCGCGTGGCAAGCGGGTGCTCGACACCTGCGGCGGGCTGGGCTATTTCGCCGCCTGCGCGCTGGAGGCCGGCGTGGCGCAACTGCACTCGTTCGAGAAGAACGCCGACGTGCTGTGGCTGCGCACGCTCAACCCGTGGTCGCCGGATCCGGCCGCCAGCGACGGCCGCCTGCAGCTGGTGCACGCCGACGTCGCCGAGGCCATCGTCGCCATCGCCAGTGATTCGATGGATGCGCTGCTGCACGACCCGCCGCGCTTCGGCATCGCCGGCGAGCTGTATTCGCAGGCGTTCTACGACCAACTCGCGCGGGTGCTGCGTCGCGGCGGGCGGCTGTTCCACTACACCGGCAGCCCGAACAAACTGACCAGCGGTCGCGACGTGCCGCGCGAGGTGGCCAAGCGCCTGGAGAAGGCCGGCTTCCGCGCAGAACTCGCGCTGGACGGCGTGCTGGCGACGCGCCGCTAGCCCATCTCGATCCGCTTGCAGAAGCGGCTGGATCATCGGTGCGACACGCGCAAGCTAGCCGCACGCCCTTGTAGGAGCGGCTTCAGCCGCGACAGACACCCCATCGCGACCGATGACCCGGCACAGCTCCAAAACACATAAAAACCGCCGAAAGAACGCCACCAACAGTCGATCCTCACACCGAAGCAGCAATCCGCTCGCGCAACCAGCGATGCGCCGGATCGCGGTGCACGCGCTCGTGCCAGAGCATGGCCATCTCGTAACCGGCCACGGCCACCGGCGGCGCGCAGACCTTCAGCCCGGGATGCGCGCGCACCAGGCGCGACGGCAGCATCGCCACCAGGTCGGTGTGCAGCAGCACGTCGATGACGAACAGGAAATGCGGCACCGACAGCACCACCCGGCGCTGCAGCCCGCGCGCGTGCAGCGCCGCATCGGTGACGCCGCTGAAACCGCCGCCGTCCGGCGACACGATCACATGTTCGAGCTTGCAGAATTGCGCCAGCGTCGGCCGCCGCTGCAGCCGCGGATGTCCGGCGCGGCCGACCAGCACATAGTCCTCGGCGAACAGCGTGCGTTGGCGCAGGTTCGGCGGCGCGCCATCGCGGGTATGCAGGGCCAGGTCGATCTCGCCCTGCTCGGCCTGGCGCGCGATCTGCAACGGCGCCATTTCCAGCACCGCCAGTCGTGTGCCCGGCGCCGCGCTGCGCAGCGCGGCCAGCGCCGGCAGCAGGATGGTCGATTCGCCATAGTCGGTCGCGGCCACGCGCCAGCTATTGCTAGCCTGCGCGGGGTCGAACGGCGCATCCGCCGCCACCGCGCGCTGCAGCGCCTCCAGCGCCTGCCGCAGCGGCGCGCGCAAGGCCTCGGCGCGCGCGGTCGGGCGCATACCGCGCGGCCCGGGCAGCAGCAGCGGATCGTCCAGCGCCTCGCGCAGCTTGGCCAAGTGCACGCTGACCGAAGGCTGCGACAGGTGCAGGCGCGCGGCGGCGCGGGTCACGTTGTGCTCGGCGAGCAGCGCGTCCAGGGTCAGCAGCAGGTTCAGGTCCAGGCGTCCGAAATTAAGCATGGTTATAGCTGGAATTCCTGTAATTCATTTCAACTATAGCGGTCTACGACCTACCTTGGCGGCATCCTATTTCCGAGGTCGCCCATGAACGTGCTGCTGGTCTATGCCCACCCCGAACCCACCTCGCTCAACGGCGCACTCAAGGATTTCGCCGTGCAACGCCTGCAGGCCGCCGGGCACCAGGTGCAGGTATCGGATCTGTATGCGATGCGGTGGAAGCCGACGCTCGACGCACAGGACAGCCTGGACGGCGCGGCCGGCGATCGCTTCGATCCGTCGCTGGACTCCCAACGCGCCTTCGCCAACGGCCGCCAAAGTGCCGACATCGCCGCCGAGCAGGACAAGCTGCGCTGGGCCGACGCCGTGCTGCTGCAGTTCCCGCTGTGGTGGTTCTCGATGCCGGCGATCCTGAAAGGCTGGGTGGACCGGGTCTATGCGTATGGCTTCGCCTACGGCGTCGGCGAACATTCCGACCTGCGCTGGGGCGACCGCTACGGCGAGGGCACGCTAGCCGGCAAGCGCGCGATGCTGATCGTCACCACCGGCGGCTGGGAATCGCACTACGCGCCGCGCGGCATCAACGGCCCGATCGACGACCTGCTGTTCCCGATCCAGCACGGCATCCTGCATTACCCCGGCTTCGACGTGCTACCGCCGTTCGTGGTCTATCGCAGCAGCCGCATGGATGCCGATCGGTTCGCACAGATCCGCGACACGCTCGGCCAGCGCCTGGACACGCTGTGGAGCGCCGCGCCCATCGCGTTCCGCAAGCAGAACAGCGGCGACTATGCGATCCCGGAGCTGACGCTGCGGCCGAAGGTCGCCCAGGGCCAGGCCGGGTTCGCGGCGCATGTGATGGGACCCGAGCAAGAGCGTGCCGCAGCGGCAGCGCCCGCGCACGACCAGCGGATCGCTCAGACATGAAGCGCAGCGCGGGACGGTAGGATGGCGCGTGCGGCGAATGCGCCGCGCCTGCCTTCGGAGCCCAGCCACACGTGATCGCATCCACATCCACCCGTCTGCTCGCCCTGTGCGCCACCCTGCTGCTCGGCGCCTGCGCCACGCAGGCACCGCGCGCGCCCGAGCGCACGCCGACCGAGATCAAGGCCGACATCGCACGGCGCATCCCGGCCGCGATCCCCGACCGCAGCGGCTGGGCCAACGACGTGTACGTGGCGCTGTCCTCGCAGGAACTGGCCACCAGCGCCGACAACATCTGCGCGGTGCTGGCGGTGATCGAACAGGAATCCACCTACCAGGCCAACCCGCCGGTGCCCGGCCTGGGCAAGATTTCGCGCGCCGAACTCGGCCGCCGCGCGTCGGCATTGCATGTTCCTGAGTTCATGCTTGACGCCGCGCTGGCGGTGAATTCACCGAATGGCCGCAGCTACGGCGAACGCATCGCCGCCGCGCGCACCGAGCAGGAACTGAGCGCCATCTTCGAAGACTTCGCCAGCAGCGTGCCGCTGGGCCAGCGCCTGTTCGGCGACCTCAACCCGGTGCATACCGGCGGGCCCATGCAGGTGAGCATCGCCTTCGCCGAGGCGCATACCGATGGCTACCCGTACCCACTGCAGGACACGGTGCGCCACGAGGTATTCGGTCGCCGCGGCGGCGTGTGGTTCGGCACCCGCCATCTGCTCGGCTACCCGAGCGACTACGACGCGCTGCTGTATCGCTTCGCCGACTTCAACGCCGGCTGGTACGCCAGCCGCAATGCGGCGTTCCAGGCGGCACTGGCGAAGGCCAGCGGCACCACCCTGGCCCTGGACGGCGATCTGCTGATTCCCGGCAGCGACATCGACCAACCCGGCGCCACCGAACGTGCCGCGCGCGGCCTGGGCTCGCGCCTGGCGCTGGACGACAAGGAAATCCGCCGCGCCTTGCAGCGCGGCAACGCCGCCGATTTCGGCGACACCGCGCTCTACCGCAAGGTGTTCGCGCTGGCCGAACGCAACGCCGGCAAGCCGCTGCCGCGCGCGATCCTGCCCGGCATCACCCTGGAAAGCCCGAAGATCACCCGCACCCTCACCACCGCCTGGTTCGCGCAGCGCGTCGCCGAACGCTGGCGCCGCTGCATGGGCAAGTGACCGCAGCGGCAAGTCCCGCCGCCGGGCTACTTCGGCTTGTCCAGCACCAGGAACACCCACGCGATGGCCACGGCCAGCAACAGCAACAGGACGGTGAAAACCCCGTCCCATGCCATCCAGAACCAATAGCGCCCGGGATCGGTGTCCAGCAGATACACCTGGGGCGAGCCGAAGCGCGATCCGCCCGTGTACACGCCGCTCAGCAACGCCTTCACCAGCAGGTAGAGCTTCAACAAGGCGCTCGCCGCCGCCAGCGCGACGACCAGCAGCGACACCGGCCAACGCAACCAGGCGGGCAGGCGGCGGCCGGATCCGCGCGCAGCTGCGCTCTCATGTTGCCGTCGTCGACGCTTTCCCATCGTCTCCACTGCCTGCGTTGATGGCCTGCATTCTAGAGCCGCCGCAGCGGCTGGCGCGCGCAAACTGCGCCTGCGCAGCGTTGCCGCTATACTTGCCGCGCATCGCTTGCGCAGAACGCGTTACCGGCCCGGACTGCCGCCATTGCACCCATCAAGGATGATCGCGCCGGCCTCGCCCCGGCATGCCGCACGCGTCGATTTCCTTGCCTTGCGCTCCCTTGCCGGTCACCCGGCGGTTAGCGCGTTCCCACCAAGGAAACTCCATCTTGAAAAATCTCCTCACCCTCGTCCTGCTGGCCCTGTGCGCGGCCGCGCTGTCCGCCTGCGATCCCACCACCGGCAAAAAGAACATGTCGCCGGAGGACTACCTGACCTACAACGTCTCGGCCTGGAACGGCGTCACCTCGGTGACCGAGCCGTGGATCGGCGGCGAGCGCGGCGAGCAGCTGCTGGCCGATGCGAGCGAACTGAAGTCGATGCAGCCGCACCGCAACGCGCTGAACAATCCGCGCAAGCAGGTCGCAAGTTCCAACACGGGCTACGAAGGCTTCGGCATTCCCGAAGACGCGCAGGACATGGACGCCAAGCTGAAGGCCTACTACAAGAAGACCGACACGGTGCTGGCGACGCTGCAGGAAATCACCGCCCTGCCCGACGGCTACACCGAAGCGCAGGTGCAGCCGCTGCTGGAACGGCTGAACACCGAATCGGACGCCCTCGACAAGGAAGCGACAGCGCTGGACGCCGCGCAGAATGCCTACGCCAAGAAGCACCGCATCCATCTGGTGACCAGCGGCTGAGCTGCGGTGCCAATGGATAAGAAAAAAGCGGCCTCCGGGCCGCTTTTTTTGTTTGCGCCGAGCAGAAGAGCCGAGCGGCGCGTGATCGGCACTGTTGCCGCTATCGCATCACGCCCTGCCGCGGCAAGCCGAGCAACCCGATACGGCGGAACCACATTTCCAGCGGCACCGTGACCAGCGGCGGCAATGCCGCCAGCAGACTCAACAGCCACGCCCACCACGGCCAGCGCAGGCGCACCGCAGCGATCACGCTCGCGACCAGGTAGACAAGGAACGCCACCCCATGCAGGCGGCCGAACAGCCACACACCCAGTTCGGTGGTCTGGGTACCGTACTTGAGCAGCATGCCGAGCAGCAGGCCGGCCCAGGTCAGGCCCTCGAAGAAGGCGGCGGCGGCGAACAGCCGGCCGACAGGCGAAATCGGATGGGAAGGCACAGGCAACTCCAGTGGGAAGAAAGACGCCGCGACGCGATGGCGGCGGCGACGCCCGCTGGCGCCATCATTCTACAGACCTGGCGCCGGTCGTCGGCGCTCGGTCGCCGCGAACACGGCTTCACTCGCCGTCGAGCAGTGTGTCCAGCATGCGCTGCGGTTGCTCCAGGAACGCGCGCGTCAGCCGGTAGTGCTCGGTGTCGCGGTACGCCACGCGCTGCAAGCCATCCTCGCCGATCTGCAGGATGTCTGCGTGCGGGTACGCCATCAGGATCGGCGAATGCGTGGCGATCACGAACTGCGAGCGCTGTTGCACCAGCTGATGCAGCCGCGTCAGCATCGCCATCTGCCGCGACGGCGACAAGGCCGCCTCCGGCTCGTCCAGCACATAGAAACCGTTGCCGCCGAAGCGGTGCAGCATCAGCGCGAAGAACGACTCGCCGTGCGACTGCGCGTGCAGCGATACGCCGCCGTAGCTGTCGATGACGGGAGCACCGAACGATGGCGCCCCATCCAGGCGCTCGATCTCACTGGCCACATTGTAGAAACTCTCCGCGCGCAGGAAAAACCCGTCGCGCGGGCGTCGGCCGCTGCGGCCCAGGCGCAAGGCCTCGTGCAGATTCGAATGCGATGCCAATGTGCTGAAATTGAAATTCCTGGTCCCGCCCTCGGCATTGAAGCCCCAGGCCACCGCGATCGCTTCCAGCAGGGTCGACTTGCCGCTGCCGTTATCGCCGACGATGAACGTCACCTTCGGATGGAAGCGCAGCACGCCCAGGTTGCGCACCGCCGGCAGCGAATACGGCCAGGCCTGCATCGAGGCCACGCGATCCTTCTTCAGCGTGACATCCATCAGATAGTGCTCGGCATCGATCGCGCGCACGGGGTCCCTCCCGGCCGGCGGTAGGCCGGCATCACTGCCAAGTTTCGCGGCGACGCGGGCTGCACGCAATGTGCGCACAGCGCGAAGTGTCCGCCATGTCGTTCCTGCGCTGATCCGCACATGTCGCATGTGCGGATCGGCCCGAGGCGTCAACCGTGCATCGCGACCACGCTTATCGGCGATCGTCCAGCACCGCCACGTCCTCCGGCGCCAGCTGCACCACGTCGCTGGCCGTACCCGCGCCCAGCAGCGAGCGCATCGGCGCCGGCAGGTGCACCTGCTGCGCATTGCTGCCATGGTTGATCAGCACCAGCACGCGGCGGCGGCCGTCGCTGCGCACGCCGACCTCCACCTCCTCCGGCACGTCCGCCAGCGGCGCGCGCACCTGCGCATCGCGCAACCAGTCGCCGGTGAGGCGATCCAGGGTGGCGTCGTCGAGCCAGGCGCCGACGTAGCTGATGCGGCCCTTGCCGACCCGCCGGGTCAGTACCGCCGGCTCGCCGTCCAGCCAGCCGTTGGCCTGGCCGTAGCGCAATGGCACCTCGGTCTGCGCCGCACGCGCCTGCAGCTGCTCCGCCCAGATCTTTGCGCTGCCCTCGCCGGCCGCGCCGGCAACCGGGATCGGCTTGTCCAGTGCATAGAACTGCTGCACGCGGCCGCCCAGCAGCTCACCGAGCGGACCAGGCTGGCGCTGCGGCTGCAGGCCGTTGTCGGCGTTCTTCATCGCGCTGCGCGGGCCCAGCACCAGATGCCCGCCGCGTTCGACATAGGCCTTCAGCCGCTGCGCCTGCGCCTCGCTGAGCACGTTGAGCGACGGCGCGACCACCAGCTTGTAGCCGTCCAGCGGCGCCAGCGCCGAGACCACATCGACCACCTGCGCCTGCTGCCGCAGCGGCCGGTAGAACGACTTCATCTGCACGACCGGATCGAAGTCGGCCGAATGCTTCTGGAAACCCAGCGCCCAGCGGCTGTCGAAGTCGTTGATCAGCGCCACGTCCGCGTGCGGCGTGGTGCCCGCCAGCGCCGCGCCGGCCTTGGCGAACTCCGCGCCGACCTGCTGGATCTCCGCATACACCGGCACCGGCTCGCCATCGGCGCCAACCAGGGTGCCGTGGTATTCCTCCTGCCCGTTCGGTGCCGCGCGCCACTGCCAATATGCGACCGCATCGGCGCCGTGCGCCACCGCCTGCCAGGCCATCGCCCGCACCTGGCCCTTGCGCAACGCCACGTTGGTCGCGCGCCAGTTGACGAAGCCCGGCTGCGTTTCCATCACCCAGTAGTTGCGCTGCTTGTAGCCGCGGGTGAGATCGTGGCGCGACGCGTTGTCCACCCAGTCGTAGCGTTCGCCGGCGACGTAGTCGTCCCACGCGGCGATGTCGAGCACGTCGTGCACCTTGTAGGCGTCGAAGCCGGCGAACCAGCCCATGGTGTTGGTGGTGATGAACTGGCGCGGATCGGCGTGCGGGCGGATGGCGTCGATCTGGTTGCGCGAGTAGTCCGTCCAGGTGTCGCTGACGAAGCGCTTCCACTCCAGCAGCAGCGCCGGATTCTGCCCGTCCTCGTGCACCGGGATCTGCGCGAAGTCGTTGTAGGTCTGGCTCCAGTACGCGGTAGCCCAGCGCCGGTTCAATTCCTCGATGCTGCCGTACTTGCGCTGCAGCCAGGCATGGAACTGCGCCTTGGCCTCCGGATCGAACGAGGCCTGCGCGTATTCGTTGTCCAGCTGCCAGCCGACCACATGCGGGTTGCGACCGTAGCGCTGCGCCATCTGCTCGGCGATGGCATGGGCGAAACGGCGGTAGCGCGCACTGGCGAAGGAGAACTGCTGGCGATTGCCGTGCTCGTCGCGCACGCCGTCCTCGCCGACGCGCAGCGTGTCCGGATAGGCCTGGGTCAACCACGCCGGCGGCGCCGCGGTCGGCGTACCGAGCACCACCACGATGTGGTGCCGCGCGGCCGCGGCGATGGCGCGATCCATCCAGGCGAAATCGTATTGGCCCTCGCGCGGCTCCATGCGGCTCCATGCGAACTCGCCGATCCGCACCACGCGCACGTGCGCCGCCTCCATCAACGCCAGGTCATGTTCCCACTGCGCCTCCGGCCATTGCTCCGGATACCAGGCCACGCCCAGCAGCAACGGCACGGCATCGGCGTAGCGCGTGGCCTGCGCATGCGCAGCGGGAATCGCTGCCGCAAGAGCGAACAGCGTGCCGAACGACAGCGCGATCGCGCGCTGCAGAAACCAGGAAGGCGATGGCATAGACAGACTCGTCGATAGAGGGAAGGACGGCCGGTGAAACGAGCGGCCGCCAACAGCCATTGTGCACGCATGCACTACGCGCGCACTTGCGCAACTTGCCGAACCTGGATGCGCAACTGTGCACAAAACCGGCAGTACCGCGGTTTTGCGCGGCACAGGATTGCGCGGCGCAGCATCAGCCATCGTGCAAAGCGCCGGCATGTGCACGCACATGTGATGCCTCGCAGATAGGCACGCACCATGCTCAGCCTGTGCAGCAGTCGCGACATCTCCGATCGGCATGCACGTGTCCTGAGACAAGCGCGCGACTGTCCTGCGCCTTCGCGAATGCAATCCCTGCCTCCCTGCGCCTTGCATCTCAGTTGCCGCAGTTGGCGCATGCACCGATTGTCTATGTCATGTCGACGGCGTAGGGTCACGCCCTGTCACACACCCCTGTTGCATTCCCCCGGAGACACACATGAGAACACCACGGATCCTCGCCACCCTGCTGGCGATGACCACAGCGGTCCTTTCGGCCGCGCCCGTCCTGGCACAGAACGTCACCGTCACCCCGAGCCAGACCTACCAGACCATCCAGGGATTCGGCGGCATGAGCGGCGCCGGCTGGATCGCCGACCTCACCCCGGCCCAGGTCGATCTGGCCTTCGGCAGCGACAACGGCCAGATCGGCCTGTCGATCATGCGCATGCGCATCGACCCCTCCAGTTCGGGCTGGAGCCAGCAGGTCCCGGCCGCGGTGCGCGCGCGCTCGCATGGCGCGGTGTTGCTGGCCACGCCGTGGTCGCCGCCTGCGTACATGAAGTCGAACAACAGCCTCAACAACGGCGGCAAGCTGCTGCCGCAGTACTACGGCGCCTACGCCAAGCACCTGCTGGACTTCTCCAGCTACATGTCGAGCAAGGGCGCGCCGCTATACGCGCTATCCGTGCAGAACGAGCCGGACTGGCACCCGGACTACGAGTCGGCGGAATGGAACGGCAGCGATTTCACCAACTTCCTCAGCGCCCAGGGCGCCAGCTTCGGCAACCTGAAAGTGCTCGCGGCCGAGTCGTTGAACTTCAATCCCAACCTGACCGATGGCTTGCTCAACAGCAGCGCCAGCCAGCACGTGGACATCATCGGCGGCCACCTGTACGGGGTGCAGCCGAAGGACTATCCGCTGGCGCGCAACAAGGGCAAGCAGCTGTGGATGACCGAGCACTACACCGACAATACCGACGCTAACGCCTGGCCGTCCGCGCTCGGCGTGGCCAGCGAGCTGCACAAGAGCATGGCGGCCAACTACAGCGCCTACATCTGGTGGTACATCCGCCGCAGCTACGGCCTGATCACCGAAGGCGGCGCGGTCAGCAAGCGCGGCTACGCGATGGCGCAGTACGCGCGCTTCGTGCGCCCCGGCGCCAAGCGGATCGGCGCCACCGCCGCGCCCTACAGCGATGTCGCCGTCACCGCCTACAAGCGCGCCGACAACAAGATCGTGCTGGTCGCGGTCAACACCGGCACCCAGTACCGCGAACTGAAGGTCAGCCTGCCCAGCGGCAGCGCCGCCAGCTTCACCAAGTACAGCACCTCGGCCAGCGTCAACGTCGGCTACGGCGGCGCGTACCAGGTCAGCAACGGCCAGACCGCGTTCTATGTCGATCCGCAGAGCGTGGCGACGTTCATCAGCAACTGAGCGTTTGCGTTGCGGCGCCCGGACAGATGTCCGTTCGCCCACAGCGCACGATGCAGGGAGGATCTGCGGCCCGACGGGCCGCAGATCCGTCCGGCCATGCATGCCGAGCGTTACACGTGGCGACCGCTCTGCAACCTTGCGGCGACAGCCTGATGAAGAGCGGGGAAAAGTACCTGCGGGCGGACAGACATCGCAGGCGCAATGACGCTACAACGCCCACTCGGTGGCCCCATCAAGGGGCCTACCAAGCGGAACGCCCAGATCCCTAGGTCCAGTTGTCGTCGCCATCAAGGCTGCTGTCGTCCGAAAAGTCCTGGCCGGCATCCTGCCGCGGCGCATCGTCGTAGTAGTTGTTGGTGACATTCTCGACCACGGTGGGCTGCGACGATCCGCCGCCCAGGAAGCCGCCGTGGTGGCCGCCGCCGAGCAGGCTCTCCACGCCTTCGAACAGGAACATGCCGCCGGCCACGCCTGCGGCCGTGGTGGCCGCGGTGCCGAGAAAACTCGAACCGCGTGCGGCCGGCGCGGCCTGCGCCTGGTCCGGCACGCTGGCGCCGCCGCCGAACAAGCGCTCGCGCCAACCCGGTGCGGCCTGCTGCGCGGGGGCCGGCGGCAACGGCGGCGGTGCCGCATTGAATCCCTGGCCCAGAAAACTGGCGGCCGGCGGCGGTGGCGGCGCGGCCTGCTGCAGCTGCGCGATCTGCGCCTTGGCGCTGTCCAGTGCGTGTTCGAGCAGCAAGGCCCGCTGCACCAGCAGATAGGCCGCATCCGGCTGGCCGGCCAGGCGCTCGCGGATCAGCGCGTCTGCCTGCGGGTCCATCGCCACGCCGCCGGCGCTGCGCACGCGGGCCAGGAAATCTTCGAGGAGCTGTTGTTCTTGCGGAGTCATACCAATACCTGGAGGAGGTGACCGGCTCGATGCCGGCAGGCACAGCATGGGCACGGACGCGCCGCCGCCAAGGGCGGCTGCTTAGCCTGGTGCGGCAACATTCATCAAAACCCAGAGACCGGCGCGCTCGCACCAGGGCGCAATCGACGGCATCCACGCCGATTCCGGCATGACTTCCGGCATTTCCGCCGCAATCGCCAATGACTACACTTGTAGTCAAATACAGCTACGCAAGGTAAACGACGATGCAGTGGCGAAGGATGCGATGGATACCGGCGCTGGCATTGCTCGCATCGGCGCCGGCATGGGGCGGCGAGCAATGGATTTTGGCCACGGATCTGTGGGGCAACCGCAGCTATCAGACGCTCGAGCTGGATGCGACCGGCACGCAGCTGCAGGGTCGGCTCGACAACGATCCGGTTCGCGGCACCCGCCATGGCGATGCGCTCGCCTTCGTGGCCACCTCCGCCGATGGCAGCGTCTACCGCTTCGACGGCCGCGTTGAGGGCGAACGCATGCGCGGCCGCAGCGACCAGCCGGATCCCAATGCCGCCGACGTACGCGCCGACCATGCCTTCGACGCATGGCGCGTGCCGACCCACGACATCGCCGCGCCGCGCACCCACGACTTCGTGCCCAGCGACTACGCCAATACCTTCAGTGCCGATCGCCCGCCGGTGCTGGTGCTCTGGCCGGGCGACACGCTGCGCACGCAGACGCTGGATTCCGGCGGCGTGGATGCGGGCGGCGTCACCCGCGCGCTGTTCGGCAATCCGCAGGTCGGGCCGTTCTTCGTCGTCGGTGCCGAAGCGGGCGATACGCTTGCCATCCACGTGGTCTCGCTGCGGCTCAACCGCGACTCCGCCGACAGCCTCGACGGCCTGGTCGGGCGCCTGCAGACGCCACGCGTGGCCGCGCAGGCCGCTGCACTTGGCAAGCACGTGCGCTGGCGCCTGGACCGCGCTGCGGCGCTCGCGCATCCCATCGACGGCGAAGGGCCGATGAAGCACTTCGCGATCCCGCTGCGACCGATGCTCGGCGGCCTGGCGCTGGCGCCCGGCTTCGGCAGCGCCGCCCTGTCCACCGGCGATACCGGCGCCAGCGGCGGCAACATGGACTTCAACGCGGTGGTCCAGGGCAATACCGTGTATCTGCCGGTGCAACAGCCGGGCGCGTTGCTCTATCTCGGCGACGGCCACGCGCTGCAGGGCGATGGCGAGACCACGCAATGGGCGCTGGAGACGTCGCTGGACGTGGAACTGCGGGTCGAGCTGATCAAGCACCGCGCGATCGCGATGCCGCGGGTCGAATCGCCCGAACAGATCATGACTCTGGGCCAGGCCGGCTCCAGCGACGACGCGCTGCGCGTGGCCACCTCCGGCATGCTGCAGTGGCTGCAGCAGGACTACGGCCTGTCGCTGGCGCAGGCCACCCAGGTGCTGGGCGTGGCGGTGCAGTACCGGGTGGCCAATCTCGCCGGGCGCAGCATCGGCGTGGCCGCCAGCATCGACAAGTCGGTGTTGCGCACGCTGGATGCGCCGGCGCGCTGAAACGCATTCGCCGACGCAGTTGCAGCCAGCACGGCCATTGTGGGAGCGACTTCAGTCGCGACGCGCGTTACCGGCAATGCCTGTCGCGCGCGATGGCCCAGGAACGAACGGCACTGCTGCCAAATCTCACACCACGAGTCGCTTCATCCGCTGCAACCATATGCGCAGGCAACACCTATTCCTCCACGGCGTCGTCCGCCACGATCGCGTCCGCCGCGTCTTCGCCACGCGGCAGACGCACCGCCCACATGTTGTCGATCAGGTTCGGATACGGACGGCCATTCTCTTCCGCGCGCTGCTGCGCCGCGGCCTTCTGCGCAGGCGACAGCGGTTGCGAGCGCTGGCCGCGCGGCTTGGGTTTCTTCCAGGGCGGTGTCTTGGAGGTGGGCATGGCAATTGGTGGGAAGCGGGAATCGCGAAGCGGGCAGCGTGAAGCACAACGGCTCTCGGAAAAGTGAACGCCGCGAGCGCGCGCCCAGGCCAACCCGACCCGACCGCCTCTATTCCGAATCGATCCCGGCCAGCGCGAACACCCAACCCGGCACCGCCGGCTCGCCGGCGTAGAAGTCCTTGGGCTTGTGCTCGGCCATGGCCCAACGGTGCAACCAGCTGATGCCACCGCCGCCGGTATAGCCCTCCGCGTGCCGGTAGGCCGGATCGCGCAGCGCTTCGTTCAGGGTGACGAACGCATAACCGCGGCGGCGCGTGGCGGCGATCAGTTCCGGGAACGCGACGGCGTTCAACTCGTTGGCATGCATCAGCCACACCTGCGCGATGCGGCGGCCGAACAAACTCTGCGATTGCGCCTCGAAATAATCCAGCTTGTTGAGCATGTACGGCACATAGCCCTTGCGCAGCCGCAACAGCGTGGCCTCGCGCGCCGCACCGTCCGGCTCAGTCTCCAGCACCCGCGCATAGGCGAAGGCCCACACCCAATCGCCGTTGTCCACGGTGACCGGCGCGATGCGGTAGCCGCGCGCGGCGACGAAGGCGACCACCGCCTCGCGATCGGCATCGCTGCGGCCGGTCGCCAGGTAGGGATGGCGGAACCAGCGCAGCGGCTGCCCGTACTCGGCCAGCAGCGGCCGCAGCGTGCGTTCGCCGCGCACGATCGCGTCCTCGTAGGCCGGCAACCCCACCTCGTGCAGATTCACGTGGCCGTAGGTGTGATTGCCCAGTTCGTAGCCCGCATCCAGCCAATCGCGCAGCATCGCTACCCGCTGCGGTTGCAGCTGGCCGTCCTGCTCGAGTTTGTCCTCGTTGACGAAGCCGACGATCGGCACGTTCGCCTGCTTCAACGACGCCATCAGCTGCGCGTGAAACGCCGGCACCTGCGCGGCCGGCGTCTTGCCTATGCGCTGCCACGGCAGATCGTCGATGGTCACGGCGATACGGCGATCGTCTTGCGCCTGCGCGACACCGAATACGGCCAGCAAGGCCAGCAACACGAAGCAGTAGCGGTTCATCGGCCTCACCAGATTCCGGAGAACGCAAGTCTAGCGGCTGCGGTCGCTTCCATGCCCATGGCGCGCGTACCGCGCCGATCGCTGGCGCAGCTTCCGCGCCGTCGTCGGCTTGCCGAGCTCTTCGATCGAAAACAGCAGGGCAGCGTTGCGGCATGGCATGATCCGGCCCTGTCCATGCGTTGGACCAATCGAGCCAATGCGGCCAGGAGATCGAGATTGAGCAAATCGTTGTCGGTGGGATTGCTTGCAGTGCTTCTGGTCGCCTGTACCGATACGTCGCAGGCACCGGCGCCGACGTCCGCGCAACACGCGGCGAAACAAACGCCGGCCGCGCGCACCATGGCGTCGGTCGCCGGCGCGCAACGCGGCGAAGGAAAGCCTTACGAAATCGCGGACAGCCAGGTCTGGAACGTGCCCGATCCAATTTCAGGCCGCGACTATCAAGTGTTCGTCGCGCTACCGCGCTCCTATGCCGACGACCCCAGCCGCCGCTATCCCGTGCTCTACGTCACCGATGCCGACTACTCCTTTCCTCTGGTCAGGCAGATCGCACGGCGCTTGAACGGCGAAGGGCCGGCCATCGACGATTTCATTCTGGTCGGCCTTTCCTACGCGATCGGCGACGAGCCCATGCCCAGCCGACGACGCGACTACACGCCCACGCCGGAAGGCGGAGCGGACGCAGCGCCGAACGCGACGCATGGCAAGGCGGACGCCTACATCGCCTATCTGCGCGACCAGGCGTTGCCGTTCGTGGCGCAGCGCTATCGCACCGACGAACACCGGCGCCTGTTCCTCGGCCACTCCTACGGCGGCCTGCTCGGCGCGCAGATCCTGCTGACCGCGCCGGAGATGTTTTCCGGCTACATCCTGGGCAGCCCGTCCTACTGGTACGGCGAGCACGCCATGCAGGCGCAGGAAAAGGCCTTTGCCGCCAGCCACAAGGACTTGCCGGCGCAGGTCTACATGTACGTCGGCGAATACGAGCAGCGGCGTTATGGACAGAACTACGACATGGTGTCGGATGCGCAGGAGATGACGCGAACGCTGCGAGCGCGGGGCTATCCGTCGTTGCAGCTGCAGTTGGACGTGCTCAACGACGAAGACCATCTGAGCGTGGCGCCGCGCGGGCTCACCCATGGGCTGAAATATCTGCTGAGCACCAAGGAACCCCGATGACACGACCGCCACGCCGGCGGGCGAACCGGTACGCACGCACGGCATTGGTTGCCCTGGCCGCCGCATCGGCTGCAGCGGGCGCGGCGGAGCCGCCAATGGCGCCGGCGCCGGGGACGGGATTCGAGGTCGAACGCTACGCGGTGACCCTGCATCCCGATCTGGTCACCACCGCCGTCGCCGGGACACAGAGCATCACCCTGCGCGGCACGCAGCGGGTGTCGCAGCTGGTGTTCTCGCCCAACGCGTTGCAGCTGCACGCAGCGACGCTGGACGGGCGCGCGGTGACGGTGGTCAGGCGCGCCGACGGCATTGTCTTCGACCTGCCCGTGCCGCTGCAGAAGGGCGCGACCGCCACGCTCCGCTTCGCACTGGAAGGCGTGCCGGCGCGCGGCCTGATCCGCGCCGGCGACGGCATCTACAGCAGCTATTTCGCCTGCGACTGGATGGTCTGCCTGCAGGACGCGCCCGGCGACAAGGCCGAGTTCGCGCTCGACCTGCTGCTGCCGGCAGGCGCGGCCTCGCTGGGCGTCGGCAAGGCGTTGCCGCTGCGTGCGCGCCGCGATGGCCTGGTCCTGCATCGCTGGCGCTCCACCCGGCCCTACTCGGCCTACCTGTTCGGCTTCGCCGCGGGAACCTTCGCCAAGGCCACGGTCAAGACCGACGTGGGCGAGTTGGTGTACATGGACGCCACCGGGCAAGGGACCGACCTGGCGGCAGCGTTCGCACAGGCACCGGGCATCGCGCGCTTCCTGGCCGACAAGGCCGGCATCGCGCTGCCCGACCGGCGCTACACCCAATTGCGGGTGCCGGGACAGGAAGCACAGGAAGCCGCGACGTTCTCCCTGATCGGCCAGGAGGCACTGGAAGAGGACAACCAGGCACCGTCAGAGGCGTGGATCGTGGCCCACGAGATGGCCCACCAGTGGTGGGGAAATCTGGTGACCTGCGCGTCGTGGCAGGACTTCTGGTTGAACGAGGGCATCACCACCTTCATGACCGCAGCCTGGAAGGAACAGGCAGTCGGAGCTGACGCCTACCGGCAGGAGCTGGAACAGGCGCAGCGTCGGCTCGAGCGCGCCCGCGCCGCGGGATTCGACAAGCCGCTGGCCTGGTCGGGCAGCTATCCCTCCCTCGGCATGCGCCGCGCAGTCCAGTACAGCAAGGGCGCGCTGTTCCTCGCACATTTGCGCGAGCGCCTGGGCGAGCAGGCCTTCTGGAACGGCATCCGTGGATTCACCCGCGGCCATGCCGGAAAGACCGTCACCAGCCGCGATTTCCAGGCCGCGATGGAGCGCGCCAGTGGACAGGACCTGTCGGCCGTCTTCGCCGAATGGGTCTATGGCACCAATGAGCCGGCGCCAGCCGCGATGCCGCCCGCGACGGCAACTGCTGCACCGATCCGATGAGCGAGGCGTGGCAGATCGACGACCTGCCACGCCTCGCGCTCACATCGCCTTCTTGATTGCTTCCGCTTTCGCCAGATGCTGCTCGACGTGGGTCTTGGTCTCGGTCAGGTGCGCCTTGACCGGCTCCGTCGAGGCTGCTGCCATCATCTGCGTGTCGATCAACTGCAAAGCATCCTTGTGCCCGGCGATCATCGCGTCGATGTAGGCCGCGGCGTAGTCCTTGCCGGATTTCTGGCCCAGCGTCGTCAGCTCCTGCTCGCCCTTGTTCTCGAGTTGCTTGACGTCGGGCGTTTCGGCCAGCGTGCCGAGCGCCTTGGTCTTCTCCAGGTTCTCGGAGTGCTCCTTCTCCATCATCTTCGCGTACTCAAGCACCGCGCCGGTCACCTTCTTTTCCTGCGCCTGCTTCGCCGCGGCGATTTCGTTCTTGTCGACGGCTCCCAGCAAACCCAGCGCGATGTCGTCGCCGGAACTCGCGCGCGCCGCGCCTTCCGGCGCCGGACTCGCCTCGCCGACCGGCGGCGTGGTGGGGGTGGCGGCGCCGCCCACCGGCGTCGGCTCGGTGCTTGCGGTCGGCGTGTCGGCCGTGGGTGCCGGCGCGTCGTTGTCCTTGTTCGGCTTGCAGCCCGCAATGGCCAGTGCAGCCGCGACGGACAGGACCAACAGTGAATGTTTCATGTGCGATTCCCTCTTGGATGGGAGCATCAGCATCGCGCCATGCAGGTGAAGAAGGCTCATGCAATTTTCCTGAATTCTTCAGTTCACCGCTTCACGCAATGCGCACCCGGCGGATTGCACGTCGGCGTATCGCCACCGCCGGACGGACGGCGGCAAGCGGCGACAGCGCGCTCCCGACACCGCCGCTCTTCGTCATGCGCTGCACGTCGATCGTCAGGATCGATCGCATGCCTGCACGTCCATCACTCAGTACTTGAGCGCATCCGCCGCAGGCGCAAGCGGCGCGAACCGCGCGCCGGTGAAATCGTGCAACAAACGGAAAACCGCTTCGCCTTCCTGCGCATAGCGCCGGAAATCGCTTTTGACGAGGCGGTACAGGCAACCGTTGCGGGCGAACACCAGATCGCCGCCATCCCAATCGGCCCAGTCGGTGCCGGGCAGGTCCAGCAGCACGGCGCCGTCGCGATCCAGCACGCGATGATCCAGGCTGTACCACGCTTCGTTTTCGCGGCCGATCGCATGCAGCAGCGATTGCAGCCGGCGTCCGCTGGCGCCAGCCTTCTCCCATACACGCGGCCAGTTGAAGCGATAGAGCGTGGTGGAACTCATGCCGCCGGTTTTGCCCTCACCTGCATCGATCGCCTGCCAGCCGTCGCGCTGCCGCAGCACGCCATCGATCGGCTGGTCTTCGCCGCCGCCCGAGCCGCGGCCGAATGGCCGGACCTCCATGTCATGCGGCACCTGGAAGCCGGTCGGCAGCGGAAAGGGATCGCGGCCTTGCTGCGGGCGATGGTTCAACAGCAGCGTCCGCTCGTCCTCGAACATGCCGCCGCCGCCCCAGCAGTCGCCCTTCGGCCACAGCGCCAGCGCGGTGAAGAACGGCGGACGCGACAGCGCCGTCCACGTGACGAAATCGCCGTGTTGCTTTGAAGCGAAATACACCAGCAGCCGGCCCGACGGCGACAGATCGCAGCGCCGCTCGTAGATGCGGCCCTTGAACCACTGCCCGTGTTCGAAGCTGTCGTCGCGCAGGTCCCAGCGGATCAGCTGCACCTGCTTGCTGGGCCCGCGGCGGAAGATCACCCCGCTGCGCGCGTCACGCGCCAGCAGCGCATAGAGCCGCGTGGCCGGGGGACGCTGTTCCTGTTCTTGGTCGTTCTGCATCGATTGCATGCTATGGCTTCCATGAGAGCGCACGCTGCACGAACCTCGCGCGCATGACAAGCCTTGCACGCATTGCGCGCGCTGCCTGAATAAGATGCACGTTCGCCCCCCAACGATCGAACCGAGGCGATGTGATAACGAACAAGCAGAATTGGCTGCGCGGCGCCGCCACGCGCATGACACTATCGCGTTGGAATTGGCGCCGCGTGGTGGGTTTTTCGGTTATCTGAAAGCGGAGTGAGAGACCAAGCATGGTGAAGACGCATCATTCCCTGAAGCTAAAATGGCTCGCCTGCACAGCGATCGCGGCGCTATGTAGCGCGGCTTGCTCGGCGCAGCCGCTTGCCGCAGCCTCCAAGCCAAGACAAAGCAACGCGCAACCCGCGTCGCCCGCAACATCGGGGGAAACGTTGAAGCCCGGCGAATACCTGACCGAAAAGGGATGGGGGCGGCTGCTGCTTAACAAGCAGAACGGGACGTTGATGTTTTCCCTGGAAAGCACCTCCGGGGGAGACATGTGCCTGCTGGATGGAGCGATACAAGGCGACCACGGCATCGCAAAGGGCGACGCTGGCGTACCCTCCTGCAGCGTGAAGTTCACGGCCAATGCGCAAGGCATCGAGGTGACGGCGGCCACACCTACTGAGTGCAAGACCTTCTGCGGCTACAACGCGGGCTTCGAAGCGCCCTACCTGCGGGTGGCCGAAGGCTGCGGCCAAGACGATCTCGATCGCACACGCTCTGCATTCCAGCGTCTCTATGACGCCAAGAACTACAAAGCGGCGCTGAGCACCTTGTCGCCAGTGCTGGCTCGATGCGTGCCGACGCTGGAATGGGAGGAGGAAGGAGCCATTCGCAACGACCTGGCCATCACCCAGTACAAGAACGGGTTGTATGCGCAGTGCCTGGCCACGCTCAACAAGTATGCCGAGGACGCCGGCAAGGACTACGACGCAGTGGTGGAAGGATGGACGCCGACGCTGGCGGATCGCTACGTGGCGATCGTGCGCGCGGCAAGGACCAACATCGGCTTGTGCCGTAAAGGCGCAATGAAGAAGTAGGCCCCAAAGGAATGGAGTGATGAGGACAACACGCATTCGCCAGCGGCACTGGCGGATGCGGAGTTGCGGACCCTCACCTAGCTAGTGTCATCCTGGCGGCAATCGGGCAACACGAAGGAACCCGCTGCCTCGATAACGTCACCCCAACGACTGCCCTTGATTTCTAGACAAGTCGCGTTGCTGGGTCATCGCTTGTTCCTGAGCAATTGCCTGGTTCGCCACCATAAGTTTGGCGTCTGACTGCTCTACCGGTGTCTGCGTCGCTTGCTGTACGAGGACATGGGCACGCAGGTGCGCGGGATCGTTCAACTCACCTTGAACCGCGAACAGACGCTCGGGACCAGCGACGACATGATCCACCCTGGTCAATGCATTGCCAGATAGCGAGGCGCTGGAAGCATTCGGATACTGGTCTCGATTGTCCTTGCAGGCGGCGAGAAGGCTCCTGCACACGCGCTCGCTGCTCTCATCGAATGGCACGCCGGCCTGGTTGCCGAGCCGCTGCACTCCCTCCCTGATTTGCAGGAGCATTGCGTGATCGGGGTGCGCAGGATTGTCGGGTCCGGTCCTGCCACCGTGCTGTTGCGGAGCGGGCCGAAGTTCCGGTGCATGAGGATCCACATGCAGCAGCCGTTGCGTCTGGCCTCCCTGCTGCACATTGAGATCGGTGGTGCCATCTTGGTTTCGAGCGCGCGTCAGATTCTCGCGCGCGACAGAGCTCCATTCACCGTTCAAGAAGGCATGGCCCTGCCCATGCTTGTTCCAGTTGACCAGATCATTCCCTGCGGCATAGAAGCCCGGCCCATTGAAGCGCTCTGGGTGCGCGCGATCCGCAGGACCGTACTGATGCGTCGCGCCTCTATCCAAAGCCCCGATGAACTGCCCTGCGCGATCGTCATGTATGAACAAGTTTTTGATGACCGGGTACTCGTGCGGCAAGTTTTGGTGCGTCCTGTCCGCAGTGAGGGCGGTTGGATTGACAAGCGGATCAGCCAGGACACTCGCCCATGCCGTCGAGAGAGGGCTTTCTCGATTCGCGTTGCGCAGCGCGTTGACGACCTCAGCCCCCCTCAGGGCGTCGTCACGCCCCAGCTCAAAGTAGTCGTTCCGACCCGAGCGTTTGGGGAGAAGCCCGTCGATGGCAGCACTGACGTCTGCCACAGAGTCATACTGATTGCCCTCAAGCTTGCGAATCATTGGTGCAGCGCGTACTTCGTTCTGGTTGTACACCTTGCCAACCATCGCCGCCAGTTTCACTTGGTCGTCGAGTGAAGCGTTCTGATACAGGTTGCTTCGCTGCAGAGGCGCAATGGCATGATCCATCAGTTTGTCGATCTGGGCGATGTCGCGATCGTGCACCCAAGTGATACCGGCGTCCGAGGACAAGAACGCGTCCAACCGCGATTTGACATCCGCATCCAGCGGGCGCCCGTGGTCGCTTCTGATCGCATCTCCATCACGACCAAGATCCGCAATCGCTCTCGTCGCCTGATCTTCGGTCAACACCGACTGTGGCTGATGCGCGCTCGCCCAGCCCTGGTACGCATTGATCAAGTCCCTTGGAACGTTTTCGCCATTAGGATCATTGGGCTGATAGTGCTGCCCAAGATCCGTTTGGATGGTACCGATCGAATAGCCGCTTTTGTCCGCCGGTTCGAGTGTCGGCGTTGACGCCTTGTCGCCTGCAACAGCCAGTCGATATGCATCGTATCGACTCTCGGAGGTGACACCCACCGCGAAGTAGAGGGTCGCGCGCAGCTCCTGGTCCGTGAGCGCACTCATTGTTCGTCCTCGGGATCCGTACAATCCTTGTCAAAAGGCACTTCCTTCCCAGCGATGTCCGGATGAAGCGCGACGCTACGGCGGTAGACAGAACCGTACTTCTGATATTGAACAAGTTGCCCATTTTCCAGCCGGAACTGATCCTCTGGCCCTGAAAACGCGGGGCATGCGGCGTAGCTCTTTCCCCCGTCATCGCTGCAGTAGCGGACATACAACGTGTCTCCACGCACTTGTCCCTGCAGTTGCCCATCATTGCCGTGGGCGTTCGTCGCCTCGCTCCAATCCCCCGTGACGCGATCGCCATGCTGCTGCAGATGCAGGCTCAGATAGTGGCCCAAGTCGCATTTCTTGGCATACGCCCACTCCCCGGAAAACGGAGTGGCCTTGCTCGCGGAAGCGGAGCTTGCACACGAGGTGATCAACCCCATCGCTACAACCAGCGCGGCCACGGGAAAACACGGCCTGGATCGCACTTGCTCAGCCATTTCGGTCACTCCTTGGACATGCCTGCGGCTCGTATGCGCGGAAGATAGCAACTAGACCTGAGGCATTCCATACATCTCCTGCGAGATGAACCGGCAACGCTCCGCCAGCCAGTCCACCGGCGGAGCGTTCTTGCCTCACCTCAGCCATGTGGGATCAATGCAGCCGCCCGCCTCCTGCAGGCGGCGCGGCCCACTCCACCGCATAGACCGCCCGCTCCTCGCGTACGCCGTTGGGTGTTGGTTCGCGCAGCGGCTGGTGCTCGATCTGCAGCAGCAGCGCCCGCATCGCGTTCGCTGCATCGCAGAGCGTGTCGTCCACTTCCGGTAATGCCTGGCCGGCACGCGCGGTTGCATCGCCGGCCGCCACCACCCGGGCATGGGCCGAGACGGTCTCGGCCAGCAGGTTGAGTTGGTCGAGTTGCGCCAGCGTGACGCGGCAGGCGCCGCCGCCCACGTCCGGCGCCACCTCGGCGGTGGCAGTGGGCCGGGCGTCGTGCGTCGTGTCGGTCCGGTGCGCAGGATAGGACAGCGCGTCCAGCACCAGCTCCACCTGGTCGGCCAACAGCTCCAGACAGACCGCCAGCTCGCCCATGCGCACTTTGGGCTCGGCGGCACGCTCCTCGTCCGGCGTGCGCGGCTGCGCCAGCCGGACCAGGAACCTCACGTGATCGCGCAGCTTCGCCAGCCGGAACTGGCTCTCCTCCGGCAGGAAATAGCCGGGCATGTCTTCATCGTCCAACCGGTCGTACGACATCGTTGCCTCCTCGTTCCATGAAGGGTCCGTCCGCCACGCATGGCGGACGGGAAGTCGGGAGGTTCGAAACCGCTAAGAGCCGGCGGGCGTATTTCCCCGAAGGGTGTTGTATTAGCCGCCCTCCCGACGCAGGCATTGCGTCGGCTTGCGCCCGAGGCTCGGGCACAAAAAACCCACCGGTTTGTCGGAGGTGGGTACCGCTCTTAGAGGAGTTTCGACGCTCCTTAAGGTAGAGATTGCTACTCGCCACGCAGGATGTCAACCAGCGGCTAGGAAAACCAGAATAGCACTAGATAGATAGATAGATAAGCTGACTCCCCTCCGTCTATACCACCAAGCAAGTCCACGCCAAGTAATTGATTTTTAAGATATAATTTAGTGGACGCATACTTCAAGGCGCTCCAGGATAGAGGCAACTAAAGGGAATGGACTATGAAGCCTGTTCTTAGCCATAATAAAGGTCGCATCCCAAAGCGCAGACTAGCTATGCTAACAAGACTCGAGGTTCACGGATTTAAGAACCTGCTCAACTTTCAGGTTGATTTTGGGGCATTCAATTGCATTGCCGGACTTAACGGTGTTGGCAAGTCAAATATATTTGACGCAATTAAGTTCCTCTCGCTGCTCGCAGACAGGTCAATAATTGAAGCGGCCTTGGAGATTAGAGATTCTGATTCAGGCGATCCCTTTGATATATTCTGGACGAATGGTGAATTTCGCATGGAGAAAATCACTCTAGCCGCAGAAATGATCGTCCCTCTCAATGTTGTTGATGACTTCGGAAGGAAGGCTAGAGCCACATCTACTTTTCTTCGCTATGAGGTTGAGCTCGCCCGTGATCTAAAGGTTAACTCTGGCGCATTTGGATTGACCTTAGTTAAGGAGAGTCTCACCCACATCAACAAAGGCGAGGCTTCAGCCAAGTTACGCTTTCCACATAGTGCGGCACTATTTAGAAACGATATTGTAATAAATGCAAGAAAAGGAGCCGGGTTCATATCAACACCAGAGGTAGATGATGGAATTGTAGAAATTCATGTCCACCAAGATGGTGGAAGTAGCGGTCAACCTCAGAAATTTCCTGCTCGCTACTCTCCTAAGACAGTAGTGTTCAACACTAACAGCTCCGTCTGGCCAACCATATTGGCTGCTCGGCGTGAAATGCAGTCTTGGCGTTTCTTGTCGTTAGAACCAAGCGCCATGCGCCGCTCAAATAAGCTACATGAAGAAAGCAGCGTAAGCGCCGCTGGCGGCCGGCTAGCTTCCACCCTATACAAACTCTATCAAAAAGACGAGACAGTTTATTCAAGGATAATAAATAGATTATCCGAGATAGTCCCAACGTCTGGAATAAGAGTGGATTTCGACAACGTCAGGCAGCTCTTAACCTTAGAAGTTAAAGAAAGAAGCGGCGCCTATCTTCCCGCTCGCGCACTTTCTGATGGAACCCTTAGGTTTCTTACCCTATGCATAATGTCTGAAGATTCTGACTTTCAAGGACTTTTATGTTTTGAGGAGCCAGAAAATGGGATCCATCCCGCGCGAATGAATGCAATGCTATCACTGCTAAAGGAGCTCGCAGTAGATACATCACTCAGCCCCGGTGAAGAAAATCCAATGCGACAGATACTTATCGCGACACACTCCCCCGTTCTTGTAACACTAGAAGATCCTAATGATATTATCTATGCAGATGTTGTGAAGATTAAAGGTCCCGACGGCAAGCCAGCCTCAACAATTCGATGCAAAAGTCTTAAGGACAGCTGGCGATCGATTGAAGGCGAACATATTTTAGATAAAGGATCTATCGCGGCATACCTTGCCCTCCCTCCAAATAGTCAGATCAGCTTAGGACTGGAAGATTGCAAACAATGAAGATAAGCTTTGTTGTCACAGGAGAGGGAACTTCCGATCTTAACCTTGTTTCTCATCTCGAAAACATACTGATCGAAGAAGGTTTTCTTGAAGTCAGCGGGGAAGCTTTTGATCCCTCTAAACTCCCATACCCAATAGGTCACTCTGTAGAAAGCAAACTTAATTATATTAAAAGATTATATCCAAGCTCCGATGTAATCTTCGTTCACAGAGATGCCGACGGCTCCGATCACTCCCTTAGAGAAAAGGAAATCGCTGATGCCAAGAATAAAAGCCAACTTCCCATCCAAGTGGTACCTATCATTCCAGTCTGCATGCTTGAAACATGGCTACTAGCAGACACTACAGCAATCAGACGGGTAGCCGGAAACGGAAATTCTGCGCATTTGATTTCTAGCATACCTGCTTTATCAAAGCTGGAAAGCATTAGGAACAGCAAAGAAGTATTACAGTGCGCTCTATGCGAAGCTAGCCAACACCAAGGAATTAAACTTAAAAAGTTTCGCCGCGACATAAATAGACTTCGGTCACAACTTGTACTTGAAATAAATGGCGACAGCAATATTAGCCAACTACCTTCTTATCAAAGGCTTCGCAACTCAGTGAAAAGTCTCGCTCGCGATTTCAGGGAGAATCTAGCTCAGCGAATTAGATAACCATCCGAAATCAAACCTTCTAGGCGCATTCGATCCAAATTCTTCAGCGGCGCACGGATACGTTCGACTCCCAATCAGCTGCGGGCCAGATCCAGTAGCAGCGTTTGCCGGCATAGCTCAAGCCTCGGCGACAGTGCCGAATCCAGGCATCTTTGAGATACCTGGCTCGGGCATGATCTGCGGTTCTCTTTGGTCTGGTCACCTCGAAGATCGCGCCATGCACTTATTTTTGCAAAATAAAGGGCACCTCTAGCAGATCAAAAACTCGACCGAGGCGCTCGCAAACCATTGATGCGCTAGCGAGCAATTTTCGGAATTGAGGTTTTTCGAATCACCCTAAAGCCGCCGCAAATTGTTGATTACTAAGAACTAAAGCCAAGAACTTTAGCCTCTATCGCCTGCTTTTTAAAAAAATCACTTGATCAAAACCGTATCGTTGAAGTGATATTTCACCGGCTTTTTCCCCGATGGAACCATCACACCCTCATCCACTGCACGTGCCAACCATTCATCCACCAGCTTCCGCGGCACATGCCATTCCTCGGACAGCTCCGAAGCCGTGACACTATGCGGGAAAGACCCTAACTTAATCAGGAAGAGATCGTAGAACGACAGTTCCGGCCCCGCAGGCTTTTGGAAACGTGTCGCTAACCCAACTTGGGTCGTCTCAACTAAAACGTCCTGTTCATTGCTGGACTCCTCTGCAAGCATCGCATCGCGCTGCTCAAAGTTCGACCGGAATAGCGATTCATCTGTCGGGGGGCGCTCGTCCCGAGTAATCGCAACATCATTGGCAACGGCCGCTACCACATCGCAAGTTTCAAGCACATCGTAGCCAACAAGATCAGCGTCATCAGCAATACGGAACACGCTCTCCGTTTGTGTTGACGTCGCGCCATTCTCCACTGCGCTGCGCAATGCCATCACATCGAATTCGGCAACCGGCATCGGCAGCCACGATGCGCCCATGTCAACCAGCCGCCCATTAGCGGCCGCCTTGTCCTTCGTCGGCTTGGTCCACAACGGTGCCCATGCCTTCTTAAGGTTTTCCTCGGCACCAGACCATGTGCCTCCCTTGTCCCCAGAATGCACCACGATGGCAGCCGAACTCAGGCAGTAAATGTGCTTGTTTCGGCCCATCGCATTGCCTGCATTGAAGGATGCTTCCGGGTAATACGGCGAAACCAGCACCAGATCACCGGACATCAAGCCCCCCCGCCATTTTCTGGAGGTTGCTGCAGCGAACAGACTATCCGCCAGCACGCCGATGGCTGTTCCACCCTGCTCCAATCCGCCGAGCATGGCAGCCTCATCAACGCCCCTGGCCCCTCCGGAAACGACGGCATGACCACTCAATGCAATTCGCTGCCCCAGTATGTGGGAGTCGGCAAGATCGTCCTCACCCACGTTGCGCGAACCCACCACGGCAACGCTCGCCGCATTCAACAGCGCCTTGTTGCCACAACCATAGAAAACTGCTGGCGCATTGCCTCGCAAACGCTGCTTGAGCAAACGCGGATATTCGGCATCCGAACGGGTCAGCACCCAGATTCCAACGCGAGTCCACTTCTCCAACGCCAGCGCCAAGGCATGTCCGCGCCCGAGCAGCGACACGACCCGCTCCAGCGTGACCGTCTTGTCATGCCACCCTGCCAGCAACAGCATGGCATCGGCATCTAGCAGGCGAGCAGGCGTCTGTTTTTGCTCATGCAGCCAGAATGCAAAGCGACCCCACTCTGCTGGAGTCAGCGGCTTGGCATCCGCACCACCGCCACTCCTCGAAAAGTGAGACGTCAGCAGCAAAATGGCGTTGGCATTGGTGTTCATCATGACTTGCTTGTACTGGCCGCAAGCGCGACCGGACGTACCAGGCCACTTCCCTTTTGGCGAAGGAGTGCGGCAATCACCGCGAATGTCCAGCCAGAATCAATCATGTCGTCTACCAGCAGGACAGACCCGGCAGGCACATCACCTAACACATCGAAAACCCCATCCAGATTACTGCACTGGTGATGCCGGTTGTGCTGGTGCTTCTGCTGCCCATTTTCGACAACCTTGCGCACGCAGTCCACAAATGGAATCCCGATGGCTTCAGCAAGGCGACGCGCAAAATCCGGTACTAGGTTGGGTCGGGTCAGCGAAGGCACGCAGCACAGCCACTCCGGCGCAGGCGAGGGCCGCCACCGCTGACCAATCATCTCAGCCATGGCAATCACCAAATCGTCGGTGAATCGGCCAACTTCCTTGCCATCGGCGACCAGCTCGCCCAGCGCGCCATCCCGCCACCGTGACAACACCCTGCCTTCCGAGGCCTGCAAGTGCTCTGGCAGATTGGTAGGAAAGCCATAACGCGGGAAGCCACCTGCCGCCGTCTGCCTCTTTGGCTTGATCGCAAACTCCGCCTGCCGCATGAAAGTGGCAGCCTGATGTAGCAGATCCGGGCGCGCGCCTCCATTCACCAGCATGTACCCAACGCAGTTGGCGCATCGGCCGCAACGCCCATTCTCCGGGTCGTCCAATGCATCCCTCAGAAAGGCCATCAAGCAACCGTCCTCGGCAATGTACGCCTGCATCTGCCCCCACTCCTGCTCGCGCATGGCCGTGAGCCGGGCAATCCGCTCCTCATCCAGAACATACGGAACCGGCGTGCGACGCCAGCGACCCTGCATCTTGACGACAGGTGCCGGGTTCTCGACGCTCAAGAACTTGAGGATGGCCAAGATCCTGCTGGACGCCATGTTGCTGTACTGCTCGATTTCGCGCTCTTTCAACCCGTCAGAGCGCTCCAGAACGCTCAACAAATAGCGCACCTGCCCCGCCGTAGGGAATGCTGAGCGACGGAAAAATTCATGAATCTTCTCGTCTTCGGTACCTGACAGCAGAATGCCGATGGCATGATCGATGGCGCGCCCGGCGCGTCCCACCTGCTGGTAATAGTCCACCACCGAGCCTGGTGACTGATAGTGGATCACGAACCCTAGATCCGGCTTGTCATAACCCATGCCCAGCGCACTGGTCGCCACCAGCACCTTGATGGTGTTGTTGAGCAACGCTTCTTCTAACGCGTGCCGGAAAGTGTTGCTATCAGGAAATTCTGGATGCGTGACATCACCGTAATACGCCCACGCTTGGATCCCATTCTTCTGCAACCATTGGGCCACTTGCTCGGCATCGCGAATCGTCAACGCGTAGATAATCCCCGTGCCTGCCAACTCCGGCAGCGCCTTGGCCAGCCATGCCAGCCGTGTCGCCGGATCGGACAAAGTGATGTTTTGTAACGCAAGGCTCTCGCGCACCAGAGTTCCGCGCTGGATACGGATATCGCCGAACTGTTCTCGAATATCATTTACGACGCGATCATTCGCAGTGGCAGTCGTACCAAGAAAGGGCACGTTGGCTGGCAGGAAGCGCATCACATTCACGATCCTGCGGTAGTCAGGGCGGAAGTCCTGCCCCCAATCGGAGATGCAGTGCGCTTCGTCCACCACCATCAAGCCGATCGAGCTGGCGATCGGCTGCAGCACATCCTCCACGAAACCGTCGTTCGCCAACCGCTCTGGTGAAATCAGCAGGCAGTCCACGGTTCCGGACAGCACATCCTGCTTGGCCTGTTCCCACTCCTGTGTATTGCTGGAATTGATGGTGACCGCACGAATGCCGAGCCTACGTGCCGATTCGATTTGATTGCGCATCAACGCCAATAACGGCGAGATGATGATCGTTGGACCTAACCCGCGATCACGCAGGATGCGGGTGCTGATGAAGTACACCGAGCTCTTGCCCCAGCCGGTGCGCTGGACAACCAGCAGTTTCTCGCGTCGATTGACCAAGGAATCGATAGCTTCCCACTGGCCATCGCGGAAGCGAGCACTTCCGTCCTGCAATGCACACCTTAGCAACTCTTCTGCCTGGTCTCGCATCCTGCCCCCAATCTTAGGAAGAAATACGCTTAGCTCGCCGCTGATAATAGGTCATCAAGTTTCAGCTCACCCACCGAATTCACCTGATGCGGATAAGCGGGGGAAGGTCACGTGGGCGAAAATCCAAACTAGGAGGTGAACAAATGAAAGGCGCCATGCGGACGCCTTTCATTACACTTTTTGCTTGGCTTAGAACTCAAACCCCAACCGGATTCGACTTCTCCGGATCGATCTTGTACTGCTTGATCGCCCGAGCCACATCCTTCCCGGTCATCTTCCCATCCTTCGCCAGCGCCGCAATCGCGGCATGCGCGATGTAGTACCGGTCCACTTCGAAGAAGCGGCGCAGGTTGGCGCGGGTGTCGGAGCGGCCAAAGCCATCCGTCCCCAGCACGGTGTAATGCGTCGGCACGAAGGCGCGGATCTGGTCGGCGAAGGCACGCACGTAGTCCGTTGCGGCGATCACCGGGCCTTGGCGGCCTTCCAGCAGCTGGGTGACGTACGGCTTGCGCTGCTCGCCTTCCGGATGCAGGCGGTTCCAGCGCTCGGCGTCGAAGCCGTCGCGGCGCAGTTCGTTGAAGCTGGGGCAGGACCAGATGT
>Ga0308160_10000725_pt1 | contig 56132 bp, 66 predicted proteins | sample PhyFR1_FD_201036 | JGI IMG/M metagenome (GOLD analysis project Ga0308160, IMG submission 201036) | Phyllosphere microbial communities from UC Gill Tract Community Farm, Albany, California, United States - DLSLF.R1 | ecosystem: Host-associated > Plants > Phyllosphere > Unclassified | place: USA...
CAGGCGGACACTGACTGGCCCCCCCCCCCCCCCCTCCACGACAGTCGCTGCTGACGACGATCCGCGAGGTCGTCGAGTCGCGCGGCGGCAAGCTCCTCCACATCGACGAGCTCCGTCAGAGCGGCAAGACGTCGCCGGCTGACCTGTCCAAGATGCCGAAGCGGGACGACGTCTTCTGCATCATGTACACCTCGGGCTCGACCGGCGCCCCCAAGGGTGTCATCCTGACGCATCACAACATCATCTGCTCGCTCGGTGCAACGACGACGCTGCTCAAGGATGTCGTCAACCAGCAGGACACGTTCCTCGCCTTCCTCCCGCTGTCGCATATTCTCGAGATGCTCGTCGAGCTCACCTTCTACACGATGGGCGTCACCGTCGGCTACGGCGGGACCAAGACGCTGACCGACGCAAGCGTTCGCAACTGCTCGGGCGACCTCAAGGCCTACGCTCCCTCAATCATCGTCGGCGTCCGTGCGTCCTGCGCTGCCGGCTCCCTCCCATGCGCGGGTCCTGCACGGTACAGAAAGCTCTCCGTTACTGACCGGCCCCCTTCTCTGCTCGCAGCCGCCATCTTCGAGACGATTCGCAAGGGCATCGTCGGCAAGATAAACGCCGCCTCGTCGGTCACCAAGGGCGTCTTCAACCTCGCGTACGCGCTCAAGAAGCACGTGCCCGCGCTCGCCGGCCCGGCCGACGCTGTCGTCTTCTCTAAGATCAAGGACGTCACTGGCGGTCGGCTCCGCATCTGCATGAACGTGCGCACGTCTGCGTTCTTCTCCCATCGTGCCCACGCATAGGCTGACACTCCTTGCGTCCTTTGACGGCCTCTCGACCCACTCGCAGGGCGGCTCGGCCCTCAGCAAGCCGACGCAGGAGTTCCTCTCTACGACTCTTGCCACCGTCCTTCAAGGTTACGGCCTGACCGAGACGTGCGGCATGGCCGCCATTCTCATGCCCGAGTTCTGGCGCTACGAGAGTGTCGGCGTGCCCGTCCCCTCGGTTGAGATCAAGCTCCAGGGTACGCGCAAGGTTTCGCTTGGTCCAACTCGCGCCGACGCTTACCCGCCTACCACCATGCGTCCTCTCGCGCTCTTAGACTACAAGGACGCAGGCTATCTCAACAGCAACAACCCACCTCAGGGCGAGGTCCTGCTCCGCGGTGGCAGTGTCACCCAAGGCTACTTCAAGCGCGACAAGGAAAACGCCGAGGCCTTCGTCGACGGCTGGTTCCGCACCGGTGACATCGGCCAGTGGAACTCTGACGGCACGCTCTCGCTCATCGACCGCATCAAGTGAGTCACTCGTCGCATGAGTGCGGCTGGCGGTTGATTCTTCTGCTGACCGCGCGCTCTCTCCAACCGACTGTAGGAACCTCGTCAAGCTGAGCTCGGGCGAGTACATTGCGCTCGAGAAGCTCGAGAGCACGTATAAGGGTGCCAATAGTGAGTCTTGCGTGCTTCGCTCTTCATCGGAGCCGTCCTAATCAAACCCATCGATTCTCCTTACTCACGCAGTCCTCAGCAACCTTGCCGTCTACGCCAACTCGGACGCGAACAAGCCGATCGGCATCGCGACCCTGCACGAGGCCAACCTGCGCCACTTCCTGTCGAGCCAAGAAATCTCGTCCGTCAACGAGGGCGACTCGCTCGAGACGCTCGCCGGAAACAAGGGCGTCGTCAACGCCGTCCTCCGGGAGGTGCTCGCGACCGGCAAGAAGTCTGGCTTCAAGGGGCCCGAGCTGATCGGCGGCATGATCCTCGACCCCGAGGAGTGGGTCGTGAGTCGACGTTTTCGCTCGTCTTTACAGATTGCGGCCGCGTCAGCTGACTCTGCACGTCTTTCAGCCCGAGAACAACATGGTCACCGCCGCGCAGAAGCTCAACCGGACCGTCATCGTCAAGAAGCACAAGAAGGAGATTGACGCGATGATTGCCAAGCAGTAGTCGGGCGTCGCCTCCTCCTTTGTCCTCAGGTCTCTCGTCTATGGTTTATCGGGTCCCCGGTCCGCTTCGCTCGCCTGCCTGCGCAAACCCTCACGCTCTGCCTATCCGACGGTTACCCGTCCCACCCGTCCCGCTTCCCTCTCCTGTACCATCCCTCCGGCCCGCCTCTCTAATCGTCCGTTCTGGGGCCCCTCCTCTTCCTCCGATCCACTGTAGCCCGCTCACGGCTTGATGACACCTCTCTTCTCCGCGCGTCAGTCTGCGAAGGCGACTCTTTTCATCGTTCGGTCCCGTTCGGTGCGAGGCCAGCCTGGTCCTCCTCTTCTGGCCGCAGCTTAGGAATGCGGTGAAGAAGGCCGTAGCCGATGCCGCAGCCGAGCAGACCCTCGCCGCCCCATTGCCGGTTGGGAACCAGGACGACTTCGCGCAGGGTGCTGTGCGATGGAAGGAGTGGGACCGAAGGTCAGCTAACAAGAGACTCGAGGCAGGCTCGCTCGCGACGACCAGCAGGAGACGCACTCGAAGTCGTACGAGTAGACGTAGAGCCGCAGTGGCTGGTCGACGTGGCCCTCGACGACGTCGTAGAAGTCGTTCTCATCCTTTAGAACGCCTCCCGCCCACCCGATGATCCAGTCGCCGTAAGGGACGAGTCCTGAGGCGAGCGTCATGCGCAGAGCGAGTCAGCGGGTCGGTCCCTCGCGCAGTGAGAACGTCCTTTCTGACGTTCTGACGAGAGAGATGCGACGCACCGGCGCTCTCTGCTGGCGAGTCCTCGAGGATCTCGAGCACGTGCCAGACGTTCTCGAGCGCCTTCTCGGGCGTGCAGAAGCGCAAGCTAAGGCCGAGCAAGCTCGCCCCGCCATCGCTCATCTCGCTCTCCTGTCGACCGTGGCCCCGGACAGGTGCCGGGCCCGGAGGCACCGCCTCCGTCGACCACGTCCTGGACGGGACGAGCGTGATGGACCGCGTCGCTTGCCGTTTTGACGAGTAAATGAGGAGCGAGAGCGGCCGCGACTCGTATGTCTCGACCGTCGAGACGAGCGACTCGGGCGAGAGATCCTGCGGGCGACCGACGCGTCCGGCACGAGAAGATGCCAGACCGCGCGTACGTTGGAGGTTAGACACGACAAGGTCGCGTAAGAAGATCGGAGCAAGGGCAGTGCGCGATGTACAGTCCCAAGATAAGCAGCCGAAGCGAGCGAGGGTATGAGAGAATGAGGATGAAGGAGCAAGCTGTCAGCCGGCTGAGTAGGGACGCGTAGAGCCCAAGGCGATGCGGTCGAGTCGGCGGCAAGCAGGACGCACGGTCTCGACGCCGTCAATGCCAACAATGTAGTCAAAGACTGGGACCGAGAAAAGGGCGGCCCAGGTCAGTCTCAGAACGCCATCCTTGGACAAGAGGGTCCGTCTTTGCAGGTCCAAAGCACAGGGAGGGCCGGCGGGACATACAGGGCTCGATGCCAGCGTCCTGCGCGGGCGAATGCTCGGCGACGCGGAGGACGTGCAGGCCCTTGAAGCCTGGCGAGAAGGAGCCAGACGAGGACGAAGGCGTGTTTCCCATGGCAAGCGGGCTGTCGTTTTGAGATGGAAGTGAGGCAGACGCGAGCGAGGCAGGTGACGGAGGAGGGGACAGCAAGAGATGGTCAACCGGGCGAGGGGGCAAGTCGCTCGACCTGCGAACCATCACCCCCATCCCGGGCCCGCTAGACCTCTCGGACTCCATCAAGCACTCCTCCTCTCAAGCATGCGTCGTCGTGCTCCTCAGGCCGCGCCGCCAAACCAACCGCTGTACCCCTCGGCCCGGCCGCCTCCTCCGCCGGCGCCGACGGCAGCGACGTCGCCCTACTCCGCAGCCGGTGGCTTCGCCCAGGCTCCCCTTGCCGGCGGCTCGCTCTACCCAACCCGCGTCGCCCAGCAGCAGTACGGGCTCGGCAGCACCGTCGGCGGCGGCGCCGACTACGGCTCATCTGTCTCCGATGAGTCGAAGGACTGGCAGCAGACGGCCCTCCTCCACGGTCGTTGGGCCCTCCGCGGGTGGCGGGACGCCGCCCGGCCGGCGAGGGTCTACGAGATGATCTCGAGGTTGGTTCCGGTCTCCCTTGCTGAGCTCATCTCGAAGGGCTTCTCATGCAGAGGAAGCAGTGACTGACCTTTGGTCCGGCTCCTCGCAGCGACGCGCACCTGAGAGCGAGCGGTGAGCTTCACTGCCTCTCCCTTCTCTCGGACTCCTGCTTGCCGTCTGGCAGGTGACGGTGGTCTTGACTGACGCCCCAACCGTTTTCGTGCTCGTCCACCTGTAATCCTTACCTAGTGGTCCGGTCACTGTGAGTCGTCATCAGCACGCTGCCCTTTGGGTCGGGCCGGACGCTGACCGCCCCTGCCTCCCTCTGCTTCCTTCCCGCCCACCCGCTCTGCTTCCGGCAGGCTCATTAACATCCCTGTCCTGGTTGGCCTCCTCTTCCTCACGACGCTCATCCTGCCTCTCCTATCGACGGCGTCGCCCTCGGGCCGGGGTCCAGGCGGCCCGCAGCGACCGAGCGTCATTGCCTGGGCGCTGAATTCAACCTATCTCTGGGAGGCCGTCGGCATGGCCGTCGTCGTCCTCGCCAACGGCAAGTACCAGGGCCTGATTGCAGAGCGCGCCTTCGGCGGCGGCCGCGCGGCCGGGACCGGCGGCAAGGGCCTCGGCGGCGGAGGTACCGGCTCAAGTCTGTGCGTTCCCCTCTCGACCTCGTCTTCTGAGGCCGGCCGGCCGGGTACGCCTTCCGCATCGAGCTAACAAGTTATCTCGGCTGACGCCCAAATAGCGCGACGCGGACGATTATCCTGCTCGACTACCTGATCGTCACGTCGACGCTGCACCTGATTCCCTATCTCGGTTGGCCGCTTGCGACAACCTACAGCCTCTTTGTCAATAGCTTCTACGTCTTCAACTGGTCGTGAGTCTCCGGCTAGGCTCAGCAAGGGCAGCGCAAGAGTGTTGTACTAACAGTCCGACCTCCTCGGATTTAGCTGGTCGGCCAAGGGCTTCACCCTCGACGAGCGGCTGACGTTCCTCCAGACGCGCTGGGCCTACCTCGCCGGTTTCGGCGCGCCCCTGACGCTCCTCTCGACGCTGCCCTTCCTGCCGGCGCTCGCCCAGACGTCGCTCTACGCCACCTTTTACCCGCTCTTCCTCATCCTCGCGAGCGTCTCGGACCCGGTACCGAGCGCGAGCGGCTCCTTCTCCAACCTCCCACTAGCCGGCGGTGGAAATGGCGAGGAGTCGGCCGGGCTAGGCGGCAGCGGCGAGAGCGGCGGTGGTATTGACGGCGGCGCGCCCGAGGGCTGGAGTCGGCGCGTGCCGGCGCTCGAGGGCGCGCGCTGGGCCGTCGGCGCCTGGGAACGCCTCAGCGGCGAGCTCGGCGAGGCCGCTGCGTCGGCGACGGGCGGCATGGGCGGCGGCCATCGCCGTCGGGGCAGTCGCTTCGCGTAGGTAGGACGGACACACTCGGCTTGTGCCTCTCCGGCCGAATCCCGCCCGCGATCATGGTCGACGCAACACACGAACGAGGACGCGACCTGGCGTGTTTGGCACGTCGTCCGTCGGTCTGCGGCCCGCGAGGAACGTCGACGCCGCCCCGGAGAACGAGTCGCCGGGGTGACATGCCACGGGAGGATCAGGAGGTGCTGTCGGGCTAAAGATGTCTCTCTCTTTTGTCCTGCCCCTTTGGATTTGTGGCCGTCTTGCTGCTGGCCGGGGGCTGTCACTACCGGTCTTGCAGGGCGACCATGCGAAAGGGGCGCTGCAGCGGAGGCTCGATCGCTCCGGCTCGCCCGGCTCGGCACCAGCAGCCCAGCGCGACCACACAAGCGACTCGCCCCCGCCGACGCCGACGCCCTGCGACACCCTTTCTCCCTTCTAACCTCCTCCCCAACCCCAGCAGATCTCCTCTCTCACCTGTTCGAGCCCTTCGCAGACGAGACCTCTCACCCACCTGTCCGCCCGAGCCACCGCTTCCCCTCCTCCGCCCCTCCCCCCACCCCCCGCGTTCGTCATCCCCTTGGATGGTGGTGGCACCGTCAGCTCGGCCGTCTTCGACGCGCCCGGTCCTCTCCACACGCGCCGCCTCGCTCGCCCTCCTCGTCCTCCTCGCGAGCGGCGCTCTGCCGTCGACAGAGGCCTTCCAGCTCTCGGCTGCCGCACCCAAGACGGTCGACGCCCTCGTCAGCCAGTACGGCCTCAGTCAGGCGTTCACGTTTCCGCAGCCGAGCGGGGCGCTCGCGTCTAGCCGGGCGGGCACGTACCTCAAGGACAACTGGAGCCTCAACCGGCAGCAGGTCCGTGTCCCTGCTTCGCGAGGCAGCTGGCAAAGCGGAACCGACAGGCTGACCGTGCTCTGCTTGCCCATGGCCCTCTCGGTGCGTCCTGCTCGCCCCCCTCCTTCGCTGCGCAGATCCAAGCCGGCGCCGAGTACCTCTCGTTCACGGCCGACCCGTTCGACTCGTCGAGCTCGGACGCCGTCATCGAGGTCGACTATGCGCAAGGCAGCTTTGGCGGAGACGGCAAGGGTGGCGCCCAGTTCTATGTGCGCTTCTTCCCCCTTCGCGACTCAAGGACGCGTCTCGTGCGAGTCCACCCCGCTGACCGGGCTATTTCGCGCTCCCTCCGGACCCGTTCGTCACCCCCTTTTTGTCCCGTCGTCCATTCGACGCCTCCGGATACGGTCGGCGCCCTCCATCTTCCTCCGCTCGCCAGGCCCAACCGCTCAACGGCTCCTCAGCGCCGCTCTCGTCGATGCTCCTCTCGTACGACGTCGGCTTCACTCCCGGCTTCGCCTTCTCCCAGGGCGGCAAGCTGCCTGGCCTCCGAGGCGGTCCGGACCCGCGCGGCTGCTCGGGCGGCCACGAGGCTGACGGCGCGAGCTGCTTCAGTTCGAGGCTCATGTGGCGATCTGGCGGGGCGGGAGAGGTACGTCGCCGATGGCGGGCTCTCGGCCGGACTGAGTGGAGGTTGACGCTTATGCAACATTCGTCCTCGGCCGCCCAGGTCTACGCCTACATTCCGACAAAGGGCTACGGCCTCTGCTCGGCAAGTGACGTGACGTGCAACAGCGACTACGGAACGTCGTATGTCGCCTTCTGTGCGCGCTCTTCAAATCGGGCAGCTTCTGATCAGACGTTGATTTCGTCGTTTCCAGCCTTTCGCGCGGCTCGTTCCGCTTTGCGACCGACGCCTGGACCTCGATCGACCTCTTCGTCCAGCTGAACAACCCGCCGACAGTCGCCAACGGCCGCATCTTCCTCTACGCCAACGGCACGCTGGCACTCGCGCACGACAACCTCCAGCTCCGCTCGTCCGACGCCATCACCTCCGTCGGCGGACTCTTCTTCAGCACCTTCTTTGGCGGGGCTGACGTCAGCTGGGCGAGTCCAAAGAACCAGTCGAGCTTCTACCGCAACTTTAGACTTCGCGGGTCGGCTGCCGTCAGTGGCGGCACTGGTAAGACGGTCGGCAGCGCCGGATGGCGTCAGGCCGGCCTCCCCTCGGCAGCGGGGGCGGCCGCCCTCGGCGTCGTCGGCCTTGCCTTCGTCTCTCTACTTTAGATCGCGCCATTCTTCTTTCGCTCGCTCGCTTTGCTACTGTAGTCTTCCCGCCGCCGTCGGACTCGTGCCTCCCTCCCACCCCCTCTGCACGACCGGCTAAATCTCACGGACCATCTTGCACGCTCTGGTCATCTTTCCGACGAGCTCTGCTCTGTCTCGACAAACGTTGGGGCGCGGTCATCGATCTACCCTCACTCCGCCTCAGGCGTTCATCGCCGCCTCCTCATCGACCTCGGCGTCTGGCGTCTCCTCGGCCTCGAGTCGCTGCTTTTTCTCGATGACGTCGGCCGAGGCTTCGACGGGTGCAGGAGCCTTGCGCTACAGCACGGGCAGAGGGAGAGAGGGTCAGCTGGACGAGCCTCGGGAGCGCGCTTGATGCCGGACGCACTTTGGATCCCACGCTCTCGGTGCCCGAGGCGGAGGCTTTGTTCTTGGCTCGGCCGGCCGGCCCCCAGTTGGGCGCCGGGTTGACCTGGTAGCGAACGAGCTTGGTGCGCGAGATAGCCGTCGTCGTCTGCGGGTGGAGCGAAAAGTTGGCTTCCTGCCTGGGAGAGCGAGTGAAACCAAGTCGAAAAGGGGGTCAGGGCCTATAGCAGCGATGTCACGAGGCGCGCGGGCGGACGTACTTCGGCTCAATAGCAAGCAGGGCGGCCGCGGGCGAGCCCGGCCGGATCTTCTCCATCTTGACGGGGAACTTTTGCTTGATGAACGACCGGAAGACGTCGAGGACGACGCTCATCGGCGCGTCCGTCTTGATCGAGCCCGAGGCGGCGTGCGAGCGCGAGACGCGGAAGCCGCCGTGGAGGAGGGCCGAGGCGACCTCGTTGATCGGCGGGCACGTGCAGTGGAAGAGGCCCGAGAGGAACGAGGGATCGAAGTAGAAGGGCGCGTCCGGGAGCTCGTCCCGGGCGAGCGAGAGCATGCCCTTGATGCGCGGGACCGTACTGAACGACGTGTCGTTGGCAGCGACATGGCCGAGGACCCTTTCGCAGAAGGTCGGGTCGTGGAGCGGGCCGAGCCAGAGCGGGCCGGCAACGTGGTGGGTGAAGGAGCAGTCCTTGCAGCGCTGGTCGACCGGCGGGCCAGGCATCGTTTTGTAGGAGAAGTTGATGTTCTTGCCCTTGTTGACCGCCTCCTTGACGCGGCCGAACGGCTGGATGTGCCACTGTTGGCAGCCGGCACAGATGTAGACCGAGCCCGACTTGGCAAACGACTGCTTGACCTCGAGCTGCGACGTGTAAACTCGGAAGAAGATGCGCATGTAAAAGTCGATCGAGAGCGAGACGAGCGGGACGATGTAGCGGCCGTAGCGGGCGGCGACATTGTTGCACGAGTTGAGCAGGAGCCGGAGCGCGATCTCGTGCGAGTAATCGGCCTTGGCAGACACGCCGCCATAGTTAGCAAAGCACTTCTCCGGGTAGTTGTGGCCGGCCGAGACGGCCATGTCGGTGCAGGTGACGGCAAGGAGGCCTCCGTCGGCGACGGCCTGGATCGCTGAGTCAAGGAACGGCGCGGCCGTACCGTACGGGTCAAGGTCGACCATGTCGACCTTGTCGGCACGATGACTGTACATGAGCATGCTGCGAGCAAGCAAGAGCCGGACCAGGCGAGAGGTCAGCGCAGGTTGCGATGCAGAGGCTGTGCCAGCTGCTGCGCAACTCACAGTGCGTCGCCCTCGTTGACGCGGACCTTGCCCTTCCACTCCTCCTTCTTGGTCGCGTGGACGTTCTCTGTCGGCGCGGTGTCCGCGACACCCATGGCGTTGTAGTCGACGTTGCGTCGCATGGCGGCCGCCGCCGTCGGCGACAGGTCGTTGGCGATCACGTACTTGACGCCCGGGATCTCCTTTGCATACCGGATCGCACGAAGACCGGTCGCCGAAAGCGCCTCGAGCAGGACGAACTCCTTGGGCTGGTAGTCGGCCTTCGAGGTCGAAGCCTATATGATTGAACGGGCGGGCCAAGGCACGTCAGCCCGCTGCGGAACGCGTCGCGCGCGTTGCTCGGTCGCTCAGCCGAGCAGAGACGAGGGACAAACCTCGGCGTTGCCGACATCAGTAGTCTCGGCGGCCTCGGTCATGATTGCCTCAGGCGCAGCAGCAACAGCCGGGTCGGCCGACGACTCCTCGTCGGCGGCAGCGGGCAAAGCCGCCTTGCCCTTGCCCTTGCCCTTCCCTTTGCCCTTGCCAGCCTTCTTGGCCATCTTGGCCTCCCACTCGGCCTTGCCCTCCTCGCGCCAGACCTGACCCCAAGTCGAGATGACGGCGACCGACAGGTCCCGATTAAACTGCTGGACCGGGTTGAGGAAGGCCGTGTTGTCGTCCGGGAGCAGGATCGTCGTCGACTGCTCGGTGTAGGGCGTTAGGCCGGCCGGGATAGGCCGCAACGCTGAGGCGGGAGCGGCAGCGGCAGCAGCAGCTTCGGGCGCCGGGACGGCAGCAGCGGCGACGGCGTTCGAGGTCGAAGCAGCTTCCTCGGCAGACATAGCGGGCGAAACGAAACAGAGAGTAGCAAGCTGCGGTCGAGAGAGCAGAAGCAAGGGTCGGGAAGAGCTCCGGCGACGGGCGCGCCAGAACTCGAAACTCGGCCTGGGCTCGCATCCGCACTTCTCTGGCCAGCCGGCCGCAGACAGCGCAGGTGGGACGCTAGCGGCGAGGGCCTGACCGGTCCTCCATTACGCCCAACGTCGACTTCGACCCTCTTCCGATAGTTGGTGCCATGGTCTGAAGCTGGTCCCGAGAGGTCGACATTGACCAAGACGTACGTCTAACGGTGCAAGAGCTCCGGTCTGCCTCGAAGGCTGCCCCCACGAAGCTGGCCCCTTTCTTGCCTTCAACGGCGCTCTACCACAGGCCGGCCGATCAAGGCCGCCCCCTTGCGGGCGCCTCATCCTCTTCACACGACAGCTGCGGCATGTCTGGAGCGGCCCCGCATGGCGCCGAGACGGCTCTGCGCCCTCTCTCTCTCTGGCCAAGTCCCCGTTCGCCCCGTCCACCCCTGAGCGCAGCAGCCGAGAGTGCACTTAGGGGTCGCTCCGACGGAGCCTGTAGGCCCACGATGGGCGCCGCCAATCGAAGTGGGCCGGCTGGGAGCGCTATCGCGAGCTGGAGAGCATTGAAGAGCTCATCGTCGCTGCTGACCACCACCACTACCTTCCTTCTCTTCCTTCGCCCGCGGCCAGAGCGTCTGCTTTGCCGAGTCGACAACCCGACCTTCCCTTCTCTCGCGCATCCTTTCTCATCCTTCGCCGGTCCGTTCCTATGTCGAGCGCCGCCGATCCCACGGCCATGCTCGGCATTTCTCCTTTCGTCCTCTCCTTCCCCTCGCAGACCACGGTCACCCTCTTCCTCGCCTTCACCATCATCTCCATCGTCTTGCTCCTCGTCATCCTCCTTTCGCTTGCCCTTTCGACCTCGCTCTCGCGCCACCCGTCGCTGCTGGTCTTTTTGGGCGCCCTCACCGTCTACCTCTTCGGCAGCATCCTCTCGTGCGTCCCCGCTGCCGGCCGACACAGAGCTCAGCTGACTGACGGTCTCCTCTTCGCAGGCTGCTCGAGAATGGGGCGCGACCGATGACGGACCGCCCTCCTATCGGCCTCTGCCTCGTCCAAGCATCAATCCTCCAGGCCGGCGCTCCCTATCTCACCGCCTCGATCTTTGGGATGACGCTCTGGCTCTGGACCCAGGCGAACGGCCGCACTCTGCCCAGCGCAGTCACCTTTCTCCTTGTATGTCCTTCACCTAAAGGCCTGACCTTGGCTGGCGCTGACTGGCCCATCCCTCCGATTCAGCTTTACGTCCTCCCTTGCGCTGCCGGCCTCGGCATGACTGTCGCTGCGATCGTCCTGGGCCTCCACGACCGCAACACTCTTCTGTACGTTGTGCAATAGGCCGACACATCGAGTCGTCCAAGCCACCCATTTGCTCACTCGAGATGACCAATGTCCCCTCGCACAGCGTCGCCGGCCTGTACTGCTACCTCGCGAGCAGGACTTTCAATCGAGTGGGCTCCGGCGCCGTCAGTCTAGCTCTCGACTTTGCTGTGTTGAGAGCCACTCGCTGACCCACGGCCGTTGTCCCGGCGTCAGTCGCTTGCCTTCAGCGTCATGACGATGCTTTTCAATGCGGCGACCGTCGCGACGATCGTTCTTCAGCATCGGCGCAACAAGCGGCTGCCGTTCCAGCAGAAGCTGCTTGAGGGACCGACCCTTGCCATGCTACTCGAGGTCGGCGGCCTCGGCACCTTCCTTTTCGTCGCCTCGATCGGCATCGCCCTCGCCCTGGCGGGTAAGAACGTCCAGGCGCTCGACTGGATGATGGTCGTCTCGGGCATCTTCTGCTTCATCGTTCGTCTCGCAACTCTCGTCTCAACGCAACGGCATTAGCACCTCGCTGATTCGCATAGGAGCTTCCTCCTGGAGCAGCTCTTTGGTTCTCAGAGCGAGATGGTCCGTCTGAGTTTCACTTCAAACCCCGTCCCATTCGCAAGACTGACATCCGCTCCGATTCACACCGCTGCCGACAGTTCGCTCTTTACCGGTCCGGTTCTGCCGCCTTATGGGACAGGCTCCGCAACGGTCCCAATCGCCGACCTGTGGCGGATGCCGAGGAGCATGCGCTGTCGACGACGACATCGCAGCTGCACTACTCGCAGTCAGATAGCAACCTCGTCGGCGCCGACGGCCGCAAGGAGCGCGAGGCGTACGAGCGTGAGCTCTCGGACGACGGCGGCGGCGAGAGCCCTGGCTGGAAAATGTTTGGCGTGAGTGGCAAGGGCCGGCAGCCGGGCGTGGTCATCAAGCACGAGATGCACGTCCGCGTCGACGTCGCCGAGCCTGAGCACGACCCGACGCAGACGTCGCACCGCTTCCGAGACCATTGACGGCAGGTCGCCCTCACTAGCCTATCTCGACGAAGACCTGATCGCATAGCCGCTCCCATCGTCCGCATAAGTTTGCCTTGCCAGAAGGAAGCAGATCGAGAGGCATGGTACACAGAAGCTCGGTACAAGGCAGACGAAGGGAGGCGGGGAGGGCGGGCGCTCACTTCTTCCAGCTCGGTGAGGCACTGGCACCGGCCCCGCTGCCGGCCTTCTTCCAACTCGCTTGCGAGCCGGCACCTCCGCCGTTGGCCCCGCTCGGGCTCGTCGGCGAGAACGAAGGCGAGGTCGGGCTGTAGCTCGGACTCGTCGGCGAGAAGGCTGGCGAGGCGGGCGAGTAAGTTGGCGACGTCGGGGAGTAGGTCGGTGACGTTGGCGAGAACGCGGGCGACGCCGGCGAGTATGTCGGCGAGGCGGGCGACATGCGTGCTGCCGGCGACGTCGGCGAGTAGCGCGGCGACGTGGGCGAGTAGGCCGGGGAGGCGGGCGAGTAGCCGGGCGAGGCACCGGCAAATTGGGGGCTCGACGGCGAGTAGCGCGGCGATGCGGGGCTGTAGCTCGGCGAAGCCGGGCTGAACGACGGCGAGGCAGGGCTGAACGACGGTGACGCGGGCGAAAAGCTCGGCGATGCCGGCGAGAACGAGGGCGATGCCGGCGAGAACGAAGGAGAGGCCGGGCTGTACATCGGCGAGGTGGCCGAGCCGGCGCGGCCGAACGGCGAGAACGGCGACGTGCCCGAGTGGAAGGGGCTCGTCGTCTGCATCATCAGCGGCGATGTGGGCGAGTAGGACGGCGACCTGGTGGACGGAGGGGCAGAGAGGATGGTCAGCCAGGAATCCTGCGAGTGAGCTTTCAGATGTGGAGGGAGGAGCACGCACGAGGGCGAGTAGCCAGTCGCAGGGCTCATGCCGCCCATGCCGCCGGCCATGGGGCTCTGACCGTACGCCATGTATTCGTACGAGGCGGCCTCGTCCGAGCCTCCATGGATGATGGGCGAGAAGGCGCCCGCGTCTTGGACGTTGGCGAGGCCCATCTGCAGAAAAAAAAGGAGGGAAGGTCAGCTGTTGTGCTGCGCCCGAGGCTTCGCAGAGAGATGAGCCGACGGACCGAGAAGCGGCCCTGGCCCTCGTAGGGCGTCATGCCCCCGGCTCCGGGGCCGGGCGTCATGCCGCCCTGCTGCTGAGCAGCCATGAGCGCGGCGACGGGCAGGCGGTGGTCGACGACGATGTCCTTGAGCATCTCAAGGTCGAGCGAGACGTCGAAGGCGCCGGTGCCCATGTGGGCGACCTGGCCGAGCAGGACGTTCTCGGCGACTCCCTCGCAGTCGTCGCGGTCGCCAACAGCGGCGGCCTCCATCAGGATTTCGACCGTCTCCTCGAACGAGCATCGCGAGAGGGCGCCGGCGTCGGTCCGGTTGATGCCGTGCCGGGTGATCGACATGAGTCGACCGCGCTGCGTCATGAGGTCGCACAGGAGCGACAGGTGCCGGTAGTTGACGTACGAGCCACCGAACGAGATGACGAGGTGGAGCTCCGAGTAGAGCGCCGCCCGGCCGGCCTCGACGCCGAGCGTGTCGTAAATCTCGACGCAGTTGTTCGAGTACGTCCGCACGGCGTCGACGCCCTCAACCGCGAGCACGCGCTTGAAGTTAGAGCCGTCGGTCTCGAGGTACCACTCCTTGACCTTCTCCCACTGACCGCGCTCCGAGACAACCTGGAGCTTCTCGTCGTTGTTGGTCATGAAGACGCGCTGGATGCCCTCGATGCCGCGGAGGTTGATTTTGTCGAGGAGCTCGACCTCGAGCTTCTGGAGGAACATGTCCTCGTTGGCCTGGATCTCGGCATCCTCCTTCTCGCCCGGCTCCGAGATGGTCCGGCAGCGGATGATGAGCTTCTCCGAGTTCTGATCCGAGTAGATGACGTGGAGATCGTCCTGGAACTTCTCCGAGATCTTGCCGGCGACGAAGTCGATCTCGAGCGACTTGTCGAGCATCTTGGCGCGGTCGAGCTCGAGCCGGAGCACCCAAGGCGACATGCGGTCGAGCTTCTCCTCGGTGCCCTCGTCCGGCATCGCAAAGAAGCCCTCGACAAACTCCTTATCCTCCTCGATGACCGTCTCCTGCGGCGAGGGGTCAAAGATGATCTCGACGGCGGCGGTGACGGTCCGGAGCGTGGCGTGCTCGAGGTCGGTCTGAACGAGCTTAGCCGTCTCGATCGAGGCCCGCATCTCGTCCGTCAGGAAGACGGTGAGCGACGGCGTCTTGATGTTGGTCGCGACGTTCATGACCTCCTTGAGCCGGGGGACACCGAGTGTGACGTTCTTGGACGAGACACCGGCATAGTGGAACGTATTGAGCGTCATCTGCGTCGCCGGCTCGCCGATCGACTGCGCAGCGAGGACGCCGCACATCTCGCCCGGGTTGACGAGCGACTGGTTGAACTTGGCCTCGACCTCGCCGCAGACCCAGTCAAACGTCTCGCGGTTGAGCTTGTGCTCGACGAGGACGACGCGCGTTGCCAGGTTGGACCGGAGCAGGATCTTGAAGAGGAGCGTCGCATTGTCCTGAGCCTCGACGGCGAGCGAGTCGGCGCCGTGGATGACAATAAGCCGGTCGGCGAGCGCCGCGACGCGCTCAACGATGTACGCCGGCGGCAGGTCCGACGGCTTGCGCTTGTCGAGGTGGAAGATCTGCTGGCCGTTCTGGATGATGCGGCTGATGTTGACCGGGAGCGGGAGCGACGAGACGTTGTCCTTCATGATGAACTGGCGGAGCAGCCGCCGGTCCTCGAGCAGGCCGGCCCACTCGCCGTCGAGCGCCTTCTGGAGCTCAGCCGACGAGAGGTCGAGCCCGGCCTGGAGCGTGTTGGCAGGCAGCTTGAAGCGCGGGTCGAGCAGGTCGACTCGATACTTGTCCTCAAAGGCCTGGTCGTCCAGCCGGTTGCCGTGAAGCGTCTGATTCTCCATGAAGGCGGCATCCATGCCGTCCTCGCCGTAGACGAACTGGAGGATGTCGCCGCTCGCGTTGCGGACGGTGCCGTCGTAGCAGACCTTGACGTCCTCGAGCGCCTTGACGAGCCGACGCTGGATGTAACCCGTCTCGGCCGTCTTGATGGCCGTGTCGATGAGACCCTCGCGGCCACCCATCGCGTGGAAGAAGAACTCGGTCGGCGTCAGGCCGCGGAGGTACGAGTTCTCGACAAAGCCGCGGGCCTCGGTGCCGTAGTCGTCCTTGGAGAAGTGGGGCTGCGAGCGGATGAAGGGGGCGTCAGTCTAGGCGGCTAGGAGGAGGGGCGATCGCAAAGGGGGGGAGGGCGCACGAGCGAGCGGTGGCGGAAGCCGAACGGGATGCGCTTTCCCTCGACAATCTGCTGGCCGACGAGGGCCGACATCTGCGAGATGTTGATGAACGAGCCCTTGGAGCCGGCGATGACCATCTGCTTGACGTTGTTCTCCTGCGAGAGGTTCTTCTGGCCGACCTTGCCGGCAAAGTCACGGGCCTCGTTGAGGATCTTGGTCGACTGGGCCTCGAACGTCTCGCGGATCGTCATTCCCGGCTGGCGCTTGATAGCATCCTGCTGGCCGTCGTGGATGAGCTTGAGGACGTCGCGCTTGGCCTCCTGAAGCCGGTTCGAGATCTGGCCCATGACCTTCTCGTTGGCGATCGTGTCGCCGATGCCGACCGAGAAACCGCAGTGGAGCAAGAAGTAGTTGACGATGAGCTGGCAGGTCGAGATCCAGTCGCGGGCGGCCTCGGGCCCGCGTTCGCGGAAGATGACGTCGATGAAGCCGTTCGCCGAGGCGCCTGCCATCTTCTTGACGATGATGCCGCAGAGGAGCTCGCCGTTCTCAACGATGACCTCCTCGTCGTCCGGGTGGATCGGCGAGGGCGCCTCGGCCCGCTTGGCGATATTGATGCCCTTGGGGAGCGTCATCGTTAGAATCTGCTTGCCGGTCCAAAGCGGCTTGGGCTTGAGGATCGCCGGCGTCGGCACCGAGCCGTCCCAACCGGGCAGCCAGAGCAGAATATTCTGGACCTGACCCCACTCGAGGAAGGTGTCGCGCATCGTGAAGCGCCGGATGCCGAGCAGCGTGTCCTGGACGATGCCCATGACGGGCTTGTTGGCCTGGGGCGAGATGATCTGGCGCGGGACCCAGGCAATCTGGCTGAGTTCGGCCCGCGTCTCCTCCGATTGGGGGACGTGGAGGTTCATCTCGTCGCCGTCGAAGTCGGCGTTGTAAGGCGAGGTGACCGAGAGGTTCAGTCGGAAGGTCGAGTAGGGCATGACCTTGACCCGGTGGCACATCATCGACATCTTGTGGAGCGACGGCTGCCGGTTGAAAAGGATGAAGTCGCCGTCCTTAAGGTGACGCTCGACAATCCAGCCGTACTGGAGCGAGACAGCCCGCTCCTTGTTGTACCGGAGGTCGATCCGCTCGCCCGTGTCGCGGAGGACGTAACGCGCGCCCGGGTGAAAGTTGGGCCCTTGATCGACGAGCTCCTGGAGGTGCTGGATGTTGTACGGCGTCACTGGAATAGGAGGGCGGAGGAAGGATCAGCCGGGTCCGTCTGATGCAGCTCGCCGTAGAGCTGGGAGGGGAGGAAGGGGGGCGCACCTCGCTCCGGGTACGTCAGCGTCATGGCGATCGACTTTGGCACGCCAACCTGGTCGAGCTGAAGGTTGGGATCGCCCGTGATGACGGTTCGGGCCGAGAAGTCGACGCGCTTGCCCATGAGGTTACCCCGGAGGCGGCCCTCCTTGCCCTTGAGCCGGGCGCGGATCGCCTTGACCGGCCGGCCCGACTTCTGCATCGCTTGGGGGATGCCGGCAATGTCGTTGTCCATGTAGGTCGCAATGTGGTACTGAAGCAGCTGCTCAAATTCGGCGACAATATGCGGCGGCGCGCCCTCCTGCTCGCGCGTCCGCAGCTGAACGTTGGCCTTGAGGATCTCGGCCAGCTTGTACGTCAGATCGTCCTCTGACCGCATCGCCCCGCCATCGACCGAGATCGACGGCCGGACTGGCGGCGGCGGGACCGGCAGGACAGTCAGGATCATCCAGTCGGGCCGCGCATAGGCCTCTGAGAGACCCATCAGGGTCAGGTCGGCCGACGTCATCTTGCGCAGAAGCGCGTACGCCTCCGAGGCCGAGAACGGCCGCTTGTCGGGCTGTGCCATCTTGATGTCCTGTGAGGAGCAGGAGGAGGGAGGAGACCGTCAGCTCTGGCTGCCCGTGATGAGTCACGTCATCGTTGAGAGTCCCCTCGAGACAGAGACAGGCGCGGGACGCACCTCGTCGTCCTCCTCCTTCGACTTCTTGTAGACGACAAACAGCTTGAGACCCTCCTTGCGGATGACGGGCTGGATATGGCCGCAGCCGTGGTGCTGGATGCCTTGGGGCTCGACCGGCCCGGCATTGGGGTCGTCCTCCGACTTGACGTCGTCCTGCATGCAGACCGAGACCGACTTGGCCTTGTCCCAGATGTACTTGAGCCGATCCTTGGGCGGGATCCGGCGGACGATCTGCCGGATCGCCGGGTCCTCGCCATCGACCTTGAGCCGGCCGCACTGGACGCAGATGCACTCGACGATCTTCTTGACCTTGATGAGAAAGCCGACGTGGAAGACGGGCCGGGCGAGCTCAATGTGGCCGAAGTGGCCCGGGCACTCGGCCATGGCCTCGCCGCACGTCTCGCACTTGAAGTTGCGGTCGATCGTGCCCATTTTGGGGTCCATCAGACCATTGCGCTTGGCCCGGCCGGTCGACTCGTCGATGACCTCGGGGTGCTCGATCGACGCGACAGAGTAGGCCTTCTACTCGGAGGCACGATGCAGGCGCGAAAAGAGGTGGGAAGGAGGGGAGGGGAGAGGCGGTGGTAAGCCCTGCTCTTCGCTTGCTGGGCAAGGGAGGAAGCGGGACGAACAATCTCCTCGGGCGAGAGGATACCAAACTGGATGTCGCTGATCGTCTTGACCGGCGCCTTCGAGTGCGAGAAGCCGATGCCGAGCGGCATGCTGGGCGAACGGGTCGAGCGAAGACGAAGGGGAGGTGGGGAGACGTGCGGAGGAGGCTGGCGCCGAGCTGAGCGAGCTGAAGCTGCTGAGCTAAAGCTAGAGGGCTAGCTAGGAGCAGAAAGGCTACAGCGACACGCAGAGGCAAAGGGCAACCCGTGTGCGAGAGCAACGTCGAGCGACGAGCCTGGGAGGGTGTCGGCCGAGAGGGCGGCGGCGAGATGCCCGGAGCGGGTCGAGGCACGCGTTTGCCGTGAAGAGGCTGCTCTCGGACGCCAAGCGCGGGGTGGCTGTGCTCGGAAGCGAGCGGGACGGATCTGGACGCGCGAATGCGTGACGGGTCCGTGCGTTCTGCTGCTGCTGCTGGCTGCTGGGCTGGGACGGAAGAAGGAGGGAGGAGAAGGAGGAGAAAGGAGGGCGGCCGAGGTGGAAGAGGGCGGGCGCGGTGGCTCGGCGACCCTGTTTGCTGAGGTCCTGCGTTGCTGCATCGACCCTCCGCCACCCGCATCGCCCGACGCCACGCAGCAACGCCGCCATCTCGCCCGCTCGCTCTCGACCTGACTCCATCTCTCCCTTCCCTCGACCCATTCCGACCCGACTTCTCCCTTGCAGCGCTGCCATGGCGTCGTGGCTCTTCACGCCGTCGGCCTTTGATCTGCTGCTCGACAAAGCGACCTCGCCCTTGCTCCCGATCGGCACGCACGACCTCGCCACCAACCTCGACCTCGCCGACCAGATCCGGGCCAAGCAGGTCCAGCCGCGCGTCGCCGCCCAGGCCATCAAGCGCAAGCTCACCGACCGCAATCCAAACGTCCAGCTGCTGGCACTCAGGGTCAGTCTTGTAGGCATGCTACCGTTGAGGGGAAGCCGGCGAGCTCTACGAGGCGCGCTGCAGGGGCTGGACAAAGGGGGGCCAAGCCGCAGCCGGGGCAAGCGACTGACCTCTCGTTCATGCTCCCTCGCTCCTACAGCTCCTCGACGGCTGCATCAAGAACGGCGGCGACCACTTCCTCGCCGAGGTTGGCGCCCGCGAGCCGGTCGATGCGCTCGCCAGCCTTTGCCGGTCGACGGCCAACCACGACGTCCGCAAGCTCGCGCTCGACCTGGTCCAGCAGTGGGCTTTGACGTTTGCCGCCAAGGATGAGCTCGCCTATCTCGTCGAGACGTACAACGGCCTCAAGACGACGGGTGCGTCCCGCTTGCACCGCTGCTCAAGGCCTTTGGCCCGACCCTCTGCCTCTGCCACCCGGCCTGCGCACAGGGCAGGCGTACAAGTGCGCACGTCTCAGCGACGAATCAACTGACGCTCGTGCTTTTACCTCTCAGGCATGCCCTTTCCGCCGCCACCGGCCGTCTCGCTCTCGCTCTCGGCCTCGGCCTTCACGTCGACCTCGACCTTGCCGACCTGGTCGGACGCGACCGTCTGCCAGCGCTGCCGGACGCCCTTCAGCTTCACGAACCGCAAGCACCACTGCCGTAACTGCGGTCGGGTCTTTGACCAGGCTTGCTCGTCGGGCAGCATGCCCCTGCCGTGGTATGGCGTCGCCGAGCCGGTCCGCGTTTGCGACGGCTGCCTGGCCAAGAAGGCCAAGGTCAAGGTGGACGGGACCGCTGGCACCCAGGCGGGTCCCACAGTGCCCGGCAAGAAGGAGCTCGTTCGGCCCGGTGGAGGCCGGTCGGCGAGCGGTCGGGCGAGCCACAGCGCGAGGAGGGACGCCGAGTCGGACCTTGCCCGGGCAATCGCCCTCTCGCTCGCCGAGGCCAACGCGAGTGCTTCTGGCGGCGGCTCGCGCGGCTTCGTGCCGGCGCCGGTCTACGGGTCAGAGCCGCCGCTGACAGATGGCGGGCGCAAGGACTCAGCAGTCGACCGGACGGCTAATGAGGAGGACGAGGACGCCGACCTGCGTGCAGCAATCGAGGCCAGCCTGCGTGAGATGGCGGCCGCACCGTCAGCCCCTCCACCGCTGCACCGCTCAGCCTCGTCCTCGTCGTCAAGTCAATCGTTGGCGACAGCGACAGCGGCAAACGTCGTACCCGCGCCGCCTCGGCCGTGGGAGCTTCCGCCGGCGGAGGAGGATGCGCTCCTGACATTCGGGCAGACAGTCGCGCTCGCCTCGCGCGCAGGAGGCGATGTGAGCCGCTTTCCGGGCATCGACGAGCTCGCCCATCACGCCCGGACCGTCGCGGAGGGTCGCGTCAGGGGCGGTGAGGCCGACGTTGCCAACCGACAGCGTCCGTCCCCTCCTTGACTGGCTTCCTCCTGGTCCCCTCGCACGCATGGCGCACGCAACTGACCTCAGATCGCTCGCTCAAATTTTCTCGACAGGCATCCTGCGCGAGATGCAGGCCAAGCTGACCGAGGCTGTAGGCCTGTACAACCATCTCGCGACCGCACGGGCTGCCGCAGTCGAGCAGGAGCGGGCCGCCGCCGAGGTCCAACGCAGGTCGTGGCAGCAGCCGGCATACGGCTACCCGCACCACCAGGCGTACCCATCGTCATCGTCGTCCTCGGCCCTGCCGCAGGGCGGGTACCCATATGCCCATCAGCCACCGCCGCCACCGGTCTGGGGATCGGACCCCTACGGTCAGCAGCATCAGCAGCCGTACGAGCCGTACGGGCCGGGCCAGCATGCCTACGATCGGCCGTCCTCCATCTCGCAGACGCCGTCGTGGAGCGGCTACCCGTCCGCGCAACCGTACGAGCCGCAGCAGCAACAGCATCAAGCACAGCATCTCTCGCCAGCAATTGTCGGCGACGGCGACGTCTACCCACAGCTGCCCGAGCATCAGCTCTCTCAGCCGCCGCAACAGTATCAGCAGCAGCAGCCGTCGTATCCGGTCGAGCCCTACCCGCCAGCCGAGAGCGCCTGGGCCGGTCAGCGGCCGACGCTGCACTCGCCTCCGACCTCACCCGTCCAGCAGACGCCCTCGTACGCCCCCCAACAGCCCCAACAGCCCAAACATCAGTTGCAGCCACAGCAGGCACCGTCGCAGCCGTCGTACTTCCCTCCTGCTCAGCCTCAGCAGCAGCAGCCTTCATCGCCAGCTGCGCCGACCGCCAGCGCGTCCGCGAGCGCCTTCCCGACCGCACCCGTTTCGCAACCGCTGAGCAGCGCTTTCCCGGCCGTCCCGGACGAGGCGCCAGCCGAGAGCGACCGGGCGACAGCCGAGTGGGCCGCCGTCGACGACCAGCAGCATCAGCGGCAGCAGCAGCAACAGCGGTCCGAACCGGAGGAGGCGCTGCTCATCTCCTTCTGAACCCTGCATCCCTCCTTCTACCGCCGTCCCGGGCGTGGTCAGGGCCAGCGTCCGAGAGATCGATGGCCATGCTCGTCATGCACCTGCGATTTCAACATCACTGCGAGAACGCCTCGCCTTCGAGGCCTCTTCCCATGCCGTTGAACACGAGCGCACAGTAATCGGCTGCCCATCAGAGTGCAGTACGACTCATGGTCCAAAGCAAAGCAAAGCGCGACCGACCCTTGTACCTTTCTGGCCATCTCGGCTGGCTGACCCGGCTTCTCAAGATGCAATCGAGGTGGCCGAGCTGCGAGAAGCGCAGAGAGATTGAGGGGGGGAGCGCATGCCAGGCACGCGCCGTCCGATGGCCGCGTCGGGTCAACGTAACCCGGAGCAGAAAGGCGAAGGAGGATAAGTTCTATGCCGATGATCGAACGACGCGGATGGAGGGCCTCTGCGCTCCCAGGACGAATAGGCAGCTCGGGTGAGCGCCGAGCGAGTTCGAGATCCGAGATTACGCCTCACCTCGCCTTCCTGGTTCGATGCCGGCAGGGTCCTACCGCTCGATCGAGCGCCGTACGGCGGCCATCGCTCGCTGGACTGAGCGTGTGTCGAACCGAAGCTTGCGGCCAGCCGCAGGCGGGATCCAGATCACTCGGATGCCAAGAGCCTAGAGCAGGAGGAGTAAGGAAGAGCGGTCACAGACAGGTCAGGATCGATCGTCAATGGTCGCGAGTTGAAGCAGGGTCGCCAAAGAGACGGTCCGGCCGAGGAGTAGAAGGTCGTACTCTGATCGCCTCCTCGTCCACCTCCACGAGGCAGCCCTCGATGCAGACGACGTGCGTGATGAGTGCGCTGTGAGCGATCCGGAGCGGGACGGCCGCCGCCGCCTGGCGGAGGAGGTCGGCCGGGCTCGTCATGGAGAAGGTCGAGCTAATCGAGCCCTTGCGTGTCGGCGCCGACGAGCTTGTGTCGTACCTGTCGAGAGGTAGACGACGTTCGAGGATGGGTAAGGTGGCGTCAGTGTCGATTTCACAGCGGCAATCGCGCTCGATTGGCTCGTCTAATCAACTCGAAGCGCAGACGGACCGATTGAGCGTCTGAGCGATCGCATCGATGTAGTCGACGGCGCTGTAGCCGTGCGTTTCGCGGTCGTTGGTCGGGTTGAGAAGAAGGATCTTGGCGCGCAGACTCCGGCTCGATCGGATGGCCGAAGCCATACCGCTCAGCGCCAGACAGGGGGCAAGGGAGGTGTAGAGCGAGCCGCACGACTAGAGGGGACGAGTTCGTTGGGTCAGGGTACGATGCAAACGGTGAGCCTGAAGGCCAGGGAAGGGACTGACGTAGACGAGAACCTCTTTCTGCGCAAGGGCCTGGAGCACCTCTGGGTTCGGGATTGGGAAGATCTCTGCCGAAGGGGAGTGCGCATCCGAGTCAAACAGTCAGTCAGGCTGTAAGCGCCGGGCGCACCACGGGGTAGGACGAACCCTGGCCGTAAGAGTTGATGTAGTAGAGCTGACGCAGAGGGTGTGCATAAGGGCGGTATCAATCTCTACAGCACGGCAAAGATACCAGACGCTCGATGCAAGGGGACGATCGCGCATGGCGGCATCATGCAGCTGGATGATGGAGACGCACTCTGCGAATCCGGCTGTCGAGCGGCGTCTCTTCATCGTCGTCTCCTGCGCCCTGACCGGTCCGCTTGAAGATGAGGTTCTTTGGCCCGCCGCCACCGACGGCCTCGAGCCCTACGCCGCGGCCGCCCGCCTTGAACCCCGGAAGCTTTGACTTGCTTCGGCCAGAGTCGATGCCGTCCTCGCCGCCGAAGGACGACGGCGTGCCTGACCGCGTCGGCAGATTTGACGACCCGAGACTGGTGCCTGCCCAGCGGAGGACCGAGCCTGGCGAGGAGCCAGAATATGACGACTCGCCATCGGGAGTCATGCTCGTCAATGCTGTCGGCTCGGGCTCGTACTCGCGAGCCGGATGCGAGATGTTGCACTGGCCGACGATCGTCTCGCCGCTCTCAAGCTCGGCCGCGATCGTTGCCGTCCGGTTGGTGAGGATCGCCGGGAGGACGGTCGAGCGGCCCGGGGGGATGCCCGTGATGGAAGAGAAGAGGAAGATGGCGGCCGGGAGCGAGAGGAAGAAGCGCTGGGCCGAGGCGAGGAAGACGTTGCCGAGCGAGCAGTTGACGAACGAAAAGGCCTTGTGCGCCCGCTGGAGCGTCTCGGCCTCGAAGATGATGAAGAAGCGGTGGAGAACCTCACGCCGGTCGGCGGGGATGCCCGACCAGAGGGCCGACGTCCCCTCGACAACCTCGCGCCAGAGCGCCTTGGCCTCGGCCTCGGAGACGTCGGCCGGTAGGCGGTGCGAAAGCAGTCTGACGATCGGCCCGAGCGCCTCGTCGAGCGAACTCGCCCCACCCATCGCCTCGTCTCCATCCTCCGGCGAGGGCGCGAGCCGAATTAGGCGCGAGCGAATGTCACCGATTGAGGGTCCACCTAGGGACGGCAGTGCGAGGGCGTCAACCGGCGTAATCGAGGGCGGTGCGAGCGCAGAGGGATGGAGCGACAGACCTAGGCAGCGAAGGATTTCGGATGAGGATCCTCCGTCGTCAGAGATCGGCAGGACGAATGCCGCCTGTCTGAATGCATGGCAAATAGCGTTGCCTGAGAAGTTCGATCCAGTGCAAGGGCCAGAGGCAGGGTCGAGGCATGGTCAGTCGGGTGCGCAGTTTGTTCAGGAGGATCAGCCTGCGGAGACGCACCACCGGTACCGCCCGAGATGACGCAGGACGAAGCAAAGCCGTCGTCCTCGGACGCAGTTGTGCCTGTAGAGTGGGAAAAGAAAGTACAGACTTCAGTCACGAGGAGCGAGCGCTTTCGAACAGGTGCGACGAACCGTCGGTCGGCGGCAGCAGGGCTCGCAGGTTGGCGGCGGCGGCTGAGGGCGAAGAAGGAGCGGTTGCGCTGGCGGGCGAGCTCTGGGTCACGGGGTCAAAGACGGCGGACGACGTCCGGCGGAGTATGGGCTGCTCGGCTGGCAAGGGCATGCCGCGGTCGTATGAGTAGGCGGCCGTGAGGACGTCGTTCGGAGGGGGGACGACCATCTCCCCGGCTGGGCTGGGCTGGGCTGCGCGGATGCCGCCCTCTCGCGCGCGGGCGGGCGAAGGGAAAGCTGCTGCTGCTGGCTGGCTAGTGGCCTGCCCATCTCCGTCACTCCTGCTCTCCCTCACCCTCTCGACGAGTCGCCGCCTCCCCGCCCCGCCCGTCTCCTTTCTCTCCCTCTTTCTTCTCTCTCTCTCTCTTCCTTCCTTCTCTCTCTCTCGGGTCTCTTTGCTTCTCCGCTCTCTCTTCCTCGCTCCGGGCCTCCGACTCTCCACCCCACCCATACCGAATACCTCACGATGGACGCCGGCCAGACCAACCAGCAGCAGCAGCCTGAGGGCCAGGAGGGCACCGCTCCCGTACGTCGACGCTCTCACCTGTCCTCAGTGCTGCACCTTCTGCAGATGGGCTACGCCGATCATGCGTGACGCTGACCTCGGCATGCCTCCGCCCTGACTCGTCGCTTGCGCGTAACCAGCGGTGCGTCCCCGCCCGACGTCCGACGAGTCTACGGTCCAATGACTGATGAGCCCTTTTCCTGCCTCCTCCTGTCCAGCCGTGCTCACCTGTACATCGGAAACCTCTCGCCCCGCGTCACCGGTTCGTCTGGAGCCTGCGGCTCAGTCTCCGTCACTTTGGCCGCGTGCTCGAACCCTGACGCGTCTCTGGCGGTCTCCCTCCCCAGAGTACATGCTCACCGAGATCTTTGCCGTCGCCGGCTCGGTCATGAACGTCAAGATCATCCCCGACCGCAACTTCCAGCACGGCGGTCTTAACTACGGCTTTGTCGAGTAGTGCGTCCTCTTTCTCCGCTGCGGCGAGCGCGCGCTCAGCACCGCGAGAGCCCGACTTGCTGACCCCGTTTTTCGACAGCCACGAGCTTCGCGCTGCTGAGACGGCGCTCCAGACGCTCAACGGCCGCAAGATCTTTGACACCGAGGTCAAGGTCAACTGGGCCAACCAGGGCACGGCCAACAAGGAGGACACCCAGAACCACTTCCACGTCTTTGTCGGCGACCTCTCGCCCGAGGTCAACGACGAGATCCTCAACAAGGCCTTTGGCGCCTTTGGCTCGCTTTCGGACGCCCGCGTCATGTGGGACATGTCGTCCGGCAAGTCGCGCGGCTACGGCTTCCTCGCCTTCCGCGACAAGACGGACGCCGAGCAGGCGATCGCGACCATGAACGGCGAGTGGCTCGGCTCCCGCGCAATCCGCGTCAACTGGGCCAACCAGGTCAGTCTGCTCTTCAGCCCTGCTAGCTGCGACTTCGGCCCCTCCCCGTCGGCTGACACCAAGACCCTCTCCTTTCCTTTGCCGGCCCGTTCGGAGATCCAGAAGACCCAGACTGGCGGCCTCGGCGGCGGAGGCATGAGCGCTGGCGCTGCGGCGGCCGCTCCCCGGCTCGGCGGCGCCGGCGGCGCGCCCGCGCCCATGAACTTCCAAGGCGGGCCGCTGACGTTTGACGTCGTCGTCGGCCAGACGCCGGCGTTCAACACGACCGTCTACGTCGGCAACCTGATTCCCTACGCGACCCAGGCCGACCTGATCCCGCTCTTCCAGGGCTATGGCTACATTGTCGAGATCCGCATGCAGGCCGACAAGGGATTTGCCTTCGTCAAGCTCGACACGCACGAGAACGCAGCCATGGCCATCTGCCAGCTCCAAGGCCAGCTCGTCCACGGCCGGCCCGTCAAGTGCTCGTGGGGCAAGGACCGCCAGCCCGGCGCCGGCGAGGGCGGAGGCCAGCCCGGCGGCATGGGCGGCCAGCCCGGAGGCGCCATCCCAGCCTACGGCATGGTACGTGCTTAAACCTCGCCGCCGTTCTTGTCGGTTTTGGCGGCTGAGGACGCAGGGCTGATTGCTTCGCTCTGTTCCTGCTCGTCCGCAGCCACCCGCCGGTATGTACGGCATGCCCCCGGCCGCCTACGGTGGCTACCCCTTTGCCGCGGCCGGCTACCCGGCTTACGGCCAGCAGTGCGCACGCTCCCTATGATCATACTCCTGTCTGCTTCGGACTGATTCCGTGATGTTCGCTCGCTTCTCTCGCCAGGCCCGGCGGCCCCGCCGGCGGCCAGGACCCTTCCACGGACCCGGCTGCGCTCGCCGCCCAGCAGGCCTACTACCAGCAGATCCTCGCCGCCCAGGCGCAGATGCAGGCTGCCGCCCAGGCCGGCGCCGCCGGTGGCGGAGCTGGCTGGGGCGAGTTTTACGGCCAGCCGGCCGCTCAGCAGCCCCCGACCGGCCAGCAGCAGTAGAGTAGCGGCGATACCGCTGTTCACTTTACCCTTCCCTCTCAACCCCTTCGCTTAGATGACGCACCGCCCACTCTGCCCTCCCTATGCCAACTCCATCCTGTCGAGCCTGACCGGCAGGCCCTCCACCTCTCCCCCCACCCCTTTGATCTCAATGCGCTCTTGACGCAGCCCCGTGCCCAGCGAGCGACCCTAAACATCAGCCCGCCCCGGTTCATCTGCGAGAACATCGCATCAAGCCGGCCGTGGCCAGTTGCTCATCTGCGAGCCGACGCCGCCGGCAGCGTTCGACGGCCGGCCAAACATGCCGCCGATAGGCTCCTCACTCCGGTCGACCTCGACGTCGTCGTCGTCGTCGCCCCACATGACGGTGTTCTCGCGCTCTGGCCGGCCGTCATCGCCGTCCTCGTCCTCGCCCCAGGGAGCGTCGTCCTCGCGCCAGCGGCCGCGCGAGATGATGCCGTCGTCGTCGTCGCCGGGAGCGTTGCCCCTGCTCTTGCGGCTCGCCTGAGGCGCCGCCGCCGCCGCCGACCGGCCCGACGACAGGTTGGGGTTGGTTGCGCCGGCAGCAGGGGAGACGGCCATGTCCTTCATCAGTCGGTCAAGTTGCTCCTGAGCGTACGCCGTCTTCTTGTCCTCGCGCGCCTTTGCGAGCTTCTCGAGCTCTGGCCGGTAGTCGCTGCGGTGGCAGAGGAAAAGCGGATTTAACGCGGGGTTCCGGTCAAGAACGAAGGCTAGCGCCGCATCAGTTAGCATACTTACGTCTCGTACTCGACCCGGGCCGCCTCAACGGCCTCAAAGAATTCGTCCATGCCCTCGCCCGTCATGGCAGAGACGCCAACCGCCTGCGGTGGAAGGGCAGCGGAAGTGGGGTCAGCCCCGAAGTCCCTCTGGCGCTCAGCCGAAGAAGCTCATGACGCACCCTAAGGTTCTGGTAGAACTCATCGAGGACGAGCGCCATGCTGTTCATGAGGCCTGTCATGTAGCCGCTGCCCTCGCCATCGCCCTCCTCCTTCTTGGCGCCCATGAGCGCGTCCTGGAAGACCTCGAAGTCGCGCATCCAGTCGACGGCAAAGAGATGGTCCTGGACGTCCGTCTTGTTAAAGACGAGCAGAAACGGGAGCTTCGTCTTGTAGAGGATCGAGCAGGCGTAGAGCATGTTGGACATGAACGTCGTCGGCGACGTCGTCCGCGGCGTGTCGATGATGTAGGCGACGACGGTCGGCAGGGCCGACGCGATCGTATCGGTGATGATTGAGCCCGAGGCCGACCAGGTAAAGATCTCAATCTGGCCGGGCGTGTCGACGAGGACGTGCCTGCAAGGAGAAGCAATGCTTAGCCTGGAGACCTGGGGGTGGGCCAAGGAGGCAATCGACCGGCGAAAACGCACTCGACCGTCTGGGCTCGCTTCTCGATGAAGCCGAGGACCTGGTCAAACTTGGTCGTAAACAGGTTAAGCGCCGTCATGATACCACCGTTCGGACCGAGGTTGTACCTAGGCGGATGGCACAGGCGTCAGTCGTCGCCTGGCCTGCAAGGGCGCAGCTCGCCCGGCCGGGGGACCGCACTGCTGCATGACCTCCTTGTAGTCGACGGTGTCACGAATGTCGATGTTTGCCGTGTACGGCATGTGACTGACCGCTGGATCCAGGTTGACGACGTATGGCGGCGAGCCGGCCGAGTGCAGGTGGGCGTTGAGCCGCTGCATGAGCGTCGTCTTGCCCGAGCCGGCCATGCCTTATACGACCCGGGAGCGGAAGGGGGGGACCGACGTCAGCGACCCGACCAGCTACGAGCTCGCCCCGCTCAAGCTCAGGCAGGCAGCTGCATGGCCCAGCGGAACTGACCGATGACGAGCACGACGACGGGAGGCTTCTTGCCGTCCTGACCGGCGGGCTGCAACTCATCGACGGCGGCGCCGGCGGTCGTCGAGGCGGGTGCCGCAGCTGGCGGTGGAGGGGCGGCGGCGGCAGCCGAAGCGTTGGTCGTCGAAGGCGCTGCCATGGTGCGAGCTCTGGAGGCTCTGGAGGATCTTTTCAGAAGCTGAAGGTGGGGAAGCAAAAGCGAGCGTCGAGAGGGTTGCGACGGGCAAGAGAGGCGGATCGGGCGAGGCGGCGAGCTGATGGTTGAGGACGAGGACGAGGGTGCGAGCTGACCGACTTCGAATCTGCCCGCGCCGGCCGTCGCCGCCACGCGCAGTCTTCCGAAACGGCACTGGGCACTCGTCGAGGCTCGCCTGATCAACAACAGCTCTGTCAGATGGATCGTCATGCTTAATCCCATCATCGCATCTAGCTGGCCGACCCGACGGCCGCCGCGCCGCTCACCCCCTCCTCCGGCAGATCGCCAAAGAACATGCGGCGCGAGTTGCGCCAGGCGGCGGCCGCGACGACCTCGACCGGCATGCCCTTCACCTGGGCGACGACCCAGGCGATGCGGCCGACGCCGTTGGGCTCGGCTCGGCCCTTGACCATCTCGCCAGTCTTCCACTTGTCGGCCTTGTTGGCCTTAAGCCCGCCGGCTGCCCAGGGCGCGTCGGCCGGGATCGAGGCTAAGTGCGGGGCCGAAGCGTGCGAGCTCGTGCACGAGCAATAGGGTGCGTCCGTCTCAAGCTGGATCCGCTCGAGCGGCAAGGCAGCGACGGCCGCAAGGTTGTCGGCCGTCTTGAGCGAGCAGCCGTTGATTCCGACGTCAAGCCCGAGTTCGACGAGCTCAGCCACCTCGGCGACCGTCCCTGTGAACGAGTGGACGACGCCGCGGCGACGCTCCCAGAGCGGCCGGTGCTCGCGCAGGACACTGACGAGCTCGTCGTGCGCCGCCCGCGAGTGAAGAAAGAGTGGCAGGTCATGCTCCCTTGCGAGCCCGAGCTGCGCGACGAAGGCCGCCCGCTGGGCCTCGGCCGATGCAAAGTGCAAGCGATCGTTGTCGAGCCCGAGCTCGCCGAGCGCGACGACATGCGCCCGGTGGCGACCGATCAGGGCCGAGAGGGCGCCGACATAGGCCGCTGGGTCGGCCGCGAGCTCGGTCGCTCGCGTCGGATGCAGGCCGACCGTCGCCGTCTGGCCTGCGGCAGTGGCAGGCAGACAAGCCGCGGGCGAAGTCGGAGCGGGCGCTGATGGCGGTCAGTTCCGCGGGTGCGCGAGGGCAGCAGGTGAGAGTGAGGGGGCGCACCGAACTCCTGGGCGAGCCGGAGCGCGTCTTCCGACTCGGTCAGCGAGCCGCCAGTGAAGATGCACTGGCCGACGCCGGCTTCCCTCGCGCGCTCGAGGACGGCGGGCAGGTCGCCTAACAGCAGGTGAGCGCAATGGTTAGCAGCTGCAGATATGGGAAGTTTAAAAAGAGCCGTACCGGGCCCGGCCGGTCCGGGCTCTAGCCCGGAAGGGAAGGGAGCTCACGCGGATGGCGCTGCTTGCCATGGTACTCGCCCGCGAACTCGCTCGCGGTCGCTGGCGACGACGACGACGACGACGAGGGGAGGCCATATTTAGCACGCTAGAGCAGAGGCCGCCGGGAGCGTCAACACGCGTACCATTAAACGCAATGTCTGTCCGGCCGGCATCAATACGCAAGGAAGATGTCGGAGATGCGGAAGGCGTCGCAATGCGCGAGGTCAGTAGCAGAGCCAGCGAGGAAAGCGTGCATGCGCCAGCGACGGAGCGCCAGCAGCTCGACAGGGATCGTGCAGCTCAAAGACGGACCGATGAACTTCATGGTGCTGCTGCGGCTGCTTGACGTGCTCGCCTTCCGGAGCATGCAGCCGTCGAGGGGTGTGTTTCGTGTCGCCTGGGGCAAGTTGTGCGACGCCCGAGGGGGGGGGGGAACGAGGTCAAGGGCGTGCGAACAGGGTCACCGGGACAGGAGGCTTCGGCGGCGCCCGCCCCGCCGCCGCCGGGAGGGAAGGCCGCCGCTGCCGGCGCGCGCGCGCAGCAAAGGTGTCGCTCCCTCCGAGCTGCCGCATATAGCCCTGGGCTGGAGACCCCTTCCCTTGCCTTTCTTGCCCCACACCGTGCACACAGTCTCTCCGTCCATCGAACCACCATCTACTAGCCTCCCCATCCCTCGCACACTTCCCCCTCCCCAAACCCATCCGACCCTTCCCATCCAACCCAAGATGACCGACGTCGAGCGCGGCCTCCCCCTCCACGGCAGCCTCAGCAACGCCGAGACGCTCAACGGCAACGGCCACGCCGCCCACAACGGCAACGGCGCCACCCTCCGCAACCAGTACACGGCCGGCTCGGACAGCAAGCTCATCAACCGGGCCGTCACCCCGTCCGTCCGCGCCCGCCCCAATCATGCTGTGAGAGACGAACGACTGACCTCGCTGCCTGTCCTGCCTCCTGCGCCACCTCCCCCAAAAAGTGGAGGCCACCCGGTGCGTCATCGGCCCTTGCCCTCCGACACCCTGCGTTGAGACATGCGGCAGCAGCTGACGACTTGGGCACTCCTTCCGTACCGCCTTGCCCACTCTCCAGGTCGACACCAGCCAGCCGGCCTTCCCGATCTATCACCGACGGATCGCCAACCCCGTACGTCGCTGTGTCGCTGGCCGGTCTCGCTTTCTCGTGCGTCGCCCTCGGTTCGGTTGACTGACCCGGTCGATTTATTTTGCCTTCGCGCGCGCGCAGGCCCCGCTCGGTTCGTCCCACGCGTCGCGGCGACTTCGCCTAGTCCAGTCTCGTCCGTCTTTGCTCACTGACCCGAGGCCTCCCTTACACAAAACAGGTCTCCTTGCCTTTGCCTCGACGACGTTCGTCCTCTCGTGGTACAACACGGGCGTTCGTGACATTACGGTCCGTTTCTCTACGGTTTCGGGGCTCTGGGCGCTGCGCCTCTTGCTGAGGGCGCCCCGCTGACCGACCGGCTTATGACTTGCAGCACCCCAATGTCATCGTCGGCATGGCCCTCGGCTTCGGCGGCCTGGCCCAGCTCCTCGCCGGCATGTGGGAGGTCAGTCTCGCCGCTCTCGTCCGACCGGCAGCCTGGATCCGTCGCGCCTTCGACTGACATTCTGCTCTCCCTCCCCTTTGAACCTTCCTCCTCTCCTTCTCCCCAGTTTGCCAGCGGCAACACGTTTGGAGCGACCGCCTTCTCGGCCTATGGCGGCTTTTGGCTGAGTTTTGCAGCAATCTACTGGCCGTCATCGGGCATCCTGGGTGCCTCATACGCTGAGGGCGAGCTCGCGAGCGCGCTCGGCATCTACGTGCGTCCCAGACCAGGACCTCTCATCAGGCGCAAGCGCTCACCTGCACGCCCTTTTCTCCCCCTGCAGCTCATCACGTGGTTCGTCTTCACCTTCCTCATGTGGTTCGGAACGTTCAAGTCGTCGATCGGCCTCTTCAGCGTCTTCTTCTTCCTGTGCGTCTGTGCCCTTGTCGGCCTTTGTCCGTTCAACGGCTGTCGAAAACACTTCGCTTATCGATCTCCGCCGTTCTTTCCCTCTCAGCTGGATCACCTTCCTCCTGCTCGCCATCGGAGAGTTCCAGGAGTCGAACACGGTCCACAAGGCTGGCGGAGGAATGGGTCTCGTCACCGCCTTGTACGTCATCCCTCTGGACTATGGAGGTCGAGGGTTGCAGAGACTCACTCCTTCTCAACCGATCTTAGCTGCGCTTTCTACACTGGAATCTCGGGTATCCTTACGCCGGAGACGTCGTACTTCACCCTCCCGACCGGCGACCTCTCGCGCGGCTTCCCTGGGAAGGCAAAGTCGCAGTAAGCGCGACCTTCGACGAAGACCCTATCGCCGCTCGTTTCTTCACAGACGCGCATGATCTTGATCTGCGCCCGCTTCATCTCTCCTCTGCCTACCCGTAATCCGGTTCCTCCTCTCTCCCATCTTGCCATTACTAGTGCGCCCGTCGAGTCCCAGCCTCGCCCACTGTACCGCTTGAGCGCCCATTCCCCTCTGCCTGCTTCTTTTTGCACCTAATCTTCCTCTCGACCTTCTACACCTCCTTGTGAGATCCATCCGATGCGTCTTGCTCACATCTGTTGGGAGGAAGCAGCGGCGAAGGGGAACGAACGCCTTAGAGTCGCGCGGCTCCGACGTCGGCGCGCCTGCGCCTGCTGGCGCAATTACTCGTCTCCCTCCGACGATCACACTCGGCCTCTACTTCGACCACCGCCTCGGCTTCCTGTCTCTTCGCCTTTCCTCCCCGTTCGACTGGCCAGCAGCCGGCCTGAAACATGGTCAACCTCGGGCCGCTCTGCTTCCTCTCTGGGCTGCTTGTCACCGCAGGCGTGGTCGCCGCCGGTCGCAAGGTCGAGGTCGCGCTCGGCACTGCCTGGCGCGGCCACCATCTCCTACTCGAGATCCTGTCCGTCATCGCCTCGCCCCAACTGTCCGCTGAGCGCAAGGCCTTTCTAGCAGAACTCAGCTGCTGACGAAACCATTGCCTTACGGACCGTCGACCTACAGCGAGCAGACGGCCCTCCACAGCCTTGCATCGCCGCTGCCGCTCCTGCAGGCGCTCGCGCAGGACGCCAGCTTCCGGTCTGCGCTTGACGACCCGGCCGAGCTTCTTGCCCTCGCTCGGTCGCACGTACCAACCATCATCTCGCCAGAGGCCGTTCCGCTCTGGGACCTCGGGCTCGCTGCGCGCGAGACGGCACCTCGCGTCGAAGCCTTCCTGAAGCTCGCCGACCAGCTCGCCGACGACCGGCTGCGGGCGTGCGAGAGCTGGGTCGAGTGGCTCGGCAACCGTGCGTGCGGTGTCGGGGGCCTAGAGACGCTGCTAAGCGCCGACGGATCGGGCCAGGCAAGGTGCGTCTTTCGCACGCTTGCTGGCAAGCATGCGCTGCTTGTGACTGTCCTGTGATCTGGCCACTCTTCCCGCGGCGCTGGGAGGCGCGCCGACTGACGCCTGCCTTCCGCCCGGCCCCGACCATAGAGCGCCCAGAACCTACCCGTTCGACCACGCCGCTCTGGGCACGAACGACGAGACCTCCCCTGTCGTCATCTACATCGACCCTGCGGCGCCGGTCTCCATGCTCGCCATGCTCTCGGCGCTAAGGGTCCATGCGGATCTCCCGGTGCTGCTGCGCTACAAGGCGCCCAGACCCGAGAGCCTCACTGAGGCCGACGTTGAAGCCCCAACGCCTCTCGCTGGCTGGGGCGTTGAGATGGTCCTCAAGAAGATGGAGTACTCGAGCGTTGACGACCGTGCAAAACGGGCGTCAGCAGCAGAGCCGGCGGCCGAGGGAGCACTACGCGGTGCGGGCCACCAGTCGCTCTTCTTCCGTGACCAGCTCGGCCCGGTTTCATGGGAACAGAACAAAGTTCCTCTGACCGAGGAGCAACTCGATAGTGCGACCTCCAAGCTATCCTGTGAATGATCAGCCCTTGCTGACTCTGAACACCCTCGCCCCAGTCCTGCCGCTCCAGACGTTTCCGCTCATCCTCAACCACTCGGATCCGATCCTGGCTCTCGAGCACCTGTCTCAGAACTTCCCGCTCTACTCCAGCGCCTTTGCCGGTATGGGCTTCAAGGCCGACACCAAATCGGGCCTGTCGGTCGTCGACGAGGCGCGCTACCGCGAGCTTTGGCGCAACCGCCAGATCTGGGCCCAGCTGCGCGGCGGTCGAGCCATGACTTGGCAGGGTATGCGCGGCGACGGCCGGGATGGACGGCTCTGGATCGGCGCCAGAGAGGTTGCAGAGACCGAAATGGACCTCTTCCAGTGCGTTTCCTGGCCAGAGTCTTACCCCTACGAGCCCGTCATCGAGGCTGACTACCTCACCCGCGTCACCGACAGTCTCCTGCCTCTTCTCCGAGAAGCGCTCAACCATACGACCAACCTCATCGCCGAGGGCAACACGCCGACAGGGGCCTATTCTACCGTCATGAAGCACCTGCATGGCAGCCGGCAAGTGCACTACAACGTGTTCTCGGCCAATGCTAGGTCCGGCCGCTCATGATTTGGCTGCAGCCCGAGGGTACCCTTAGCTGACCCATCGTGTTTCGAGCAGCTCATTCAACATCGGCGACGCTGAGACCGCGCTTATCCACGTGGACGTCATCGTCAACCCACTGACCGAGACTGCTCAAAAGTGGTCGACGATGCTTCGGGTGCGTGTAGAGCACCCTTATTGCGCTACGTCGATCAAGGCTGATTTGACGTAAGCACTTCTTCGCAGGTCCTCTCGTCTCTGGACAAGGTCTACGTTCGGGTCTTACTGCTGCCATCACTGCAGGCGACAGAGGTGCGCGCGCTTGTCATCATGCGTCTCGTACTGTTTCTTGCACTGACCTCTGCTCGCTCTTCGCAGTTGCCCTTGAAACGCTTTTATCGGTACAGCATGCAGGCCAAGCTCGACGTTCAAGCTCCGTGAGTCGCCTCGGGCCCAAGGATTGTCTCGAAATGTACGGCTGCCGCTAATAACCCTCGCTGCCAGCCCGACACTCGAGTTCCTTGACTTGCCCGAAGACCCCATATTCACGCTCGGAGTCGACGTTCCTTCGGCATGGCTCGTCCGCCCTCGACGATCCATCCACGACCTCGACAACCTGCGCCTGTCTGACCTCGACTCGGACGTCAAGCCGGTGTTCGAGCTCGAGAATCTTTTGATCGAGGGTCACGCGCGCGAAGGCGTCACCCGAGCACCCCCGCGGGGGCTGCAGGTCCAGATCAAGGACCCCAAGGGCACGCTTGTCTCGGACACGATCGTCATGGCAAATCTTGGCTACTTCCAGCTGTACGTCTGACGGCATGCGTGCTTGCGCCGATTCATCAAGAGCTGACGCTGACCCTCTGCTCGCAGGCGCAGCACCCCTGGCCTGTACGAGTTTAGCATCCGTGAGGGCCGCGGCCGAGAGGTCTACACGCTCGAAAGCCTCGGAGTGGCCGGCGCGGAGGAGGTGCCGCTCAACGAGACGGGCTCCGACCTTGCCCTGTACAGCTTCCAAGGTCTGACGACCTTCCCTCGCTTCGATCGGCGCGAGGGCATGAAGGAGGCCGATGTCCTCGACACCTCGGTCTCCTTCGTCGCGCAGATCAAGACTTGGTTTACCGAGAGGTTCGTCCGGCCGCTGTTCTGCATTCGACATCTCGCTAATTGTTCGCGTTTGTAAATCGCGACTGCAGCTGGACCGCTCTTGTGTCGCCTTCGACCGCGGCCGTCAAGCGCAGAAAGCAGGCCGACATCAACATTTTCACCGTCGCCTCGGGCTTGCTCTACGAGGTCCATCGTTGTCGAGAGGTCGATCGGCGGCTGGGTGGCTCTGGCTGACGCACGCGTTTGACCCTCTCGCAGCGCTTCGCCTCCATCATGACCCTCTCGGTTATGAAGCACACGAACGCGACCGTCAAATTCTGGTTCATCGAGGACTTCCTCTCGCCGTCCTTCCTGGAGTTTCTCCCGCACCTCGCCGACGAGTACGGCTTCGAGTACGAGCTCGTCACGTACAAGTGGCCCTCCTGGCTGAACGGCCAGAAGGAAAAGCAGCGCCTGATTTGGGGTGCGTCGGTCGTCTCGAGTCTCTCTGACCGTCATGCTGACCTCGCCCCGCCCGACAGCCTACAAGATCCTCTTCCTCGATGTCCTTTTTCCGATGGACCTCGACAAGGTTATCTTTGTCGACGCCGGTTCGTCCGCAGTAAGTCTCAATGTCTGTCGACCCAAGATGCTGACAGCAAGAGCGTTATCGTTCGTGCTCTTGCAGACCAGATCGTCCGGACGGACCTCAAGGAGCTCGTCGACGAAAACCTCCAAGGCGCCCCTTACGGCTATGCGCCGATGGGCGACGACAAGGAGGAGATGGAGGGCTTCCGCTTCTGGAAGACGGGTCAGTTGCTCGCGCTTCCTGCCGCTATCTCGAGCACTTCCTCTGTTGCTGACGCCTCTGAATGTTCGAGGTGTGCGTCTGCAGGCTACTGGCTCCAGGCCCTCCGCGGCCGGCCGTATCATATCTCAGCCCTCTACGTCGTCGACCTCAAGCGCCTGCGCCAGACCGCGACCGGCGACATGCTCCGAGGACAGTACCAGGGCCTCTCGCAGGACCCCCACTCGCTCGGTCAGATCCTTCGCCATGTCATTGAACCTGCCGCCCAAGCAGAATTAACCCCACTTCTCTCGTCACACAGCCAACCTCGATCAAGACCTGCCCAACTCGATGCAGGACTATATCCCGATCCACACCCTCGATAAGTCTTGGCTGTGGTGCGCCACGTGGTGCAGCCAGGAAAGCCTGAGCGAGGCCAAAACGTGAGTTCGGGGGGTCGTCGCATGCTCTTCGAGACGCACGCACGCCAAAGCTAACCTTCCTCTTCACTGCTCTTGCAGGATCGATCTCTGCCAGGACCCCTTGACTGTACGTGCGACTTGCCCTGCATCATCCCATTCAAAGCCGATTGCAGCTGACCTGTTCTCTCACCTTGCGCCTTGCAGAAGGAGCCCAAGCTCGCACGAGCGCGCAAGATCCCCGAGTGGGAGGTCTACGACGCCGAGGTGGCCGCGCTGGCTGAGCGACTCGCCAGCGAGCGGACAATCGCTGTCGGTCTGGTCAGCAGCGATGAGCTCGCCAAGGTCGCCGCCATGGACGGCGAAAACGAGCAGCCGCTCGCCGCAGTGGCAGAGACGGAGGGCTCGGAGATCGCCGGCGGTCCCGTCGCCGGCCGAGCAGAGGGCGAGCTGTGATAGATGCGTTGCTTGTCAGCCTGCGTCGCCGGCCCACTCTGAAAGATCTACGAGCATCCGATACTCTGCCGATCGTCGCCGAGGCCATTCGATGAGAGGGATGCCTACTCTTGCGCCGAGCGACTGAAGGCAGGATGGTCCTTCCGGCTAGCCGGCTGCTGCGCGACGCACCTCGTCATCTCGTCTGGCTCGTGCAAGGCCGGGCACCCCTGACCTCGACCTGCCCATCGACGACATCTCCCGCAAACCCATCAGCCCAGCATGCCTCAGCCGACCGGTCTCAAAACGGACAACCCTAGCGCCCTCCAGCAGCATGTCTCGTACTTTGACCGAAAGAAGCGCGGAGTGATGTGCGTCCTTCCTTCTCGGCCTCGCTGGCTGCAGCTCGCCGAGAGCTCAGCCCTGACCCCCTCCGGCCCTCGCCCATCAGCTACCCGACCGACACCTACGCCGGCTTTCGCGCCTTGGGCTTCAATAATTTGATCGCCCTCATGTCGGCCGTGGCATTCCACGTCCTGCACGTCGGCTATCCGACGCAGCGGTCGTGGGTGCCCAACCCGCTCTTCCCGGTCGACATTCAGCGGATTTCCTGGGCTAAGCACGGCAGGTCCGTCCGCGGCTGCGCTCGCCTGCCAGCAGAACGCAACGGCCAGAACTGACTCGTCTGCTGCAGCGACACGAACACGTACTCAACCGAGGGCACCTTCGAGGAGGACAAGTTCAACCGCATCTTTCGCTTCGACCATGGTGCGAAAGGCGGCCTGACCTACTCCGAGATCGTTGAGATGTGGGTCGCCAACCGCTGCGTTCTCGACGTCGTCGGCTGGGTCTTCCAGGTCAGGCCCGCAGCGTGCCTTCTTGCCGCCGAACGCTTGCTGACCCGCATCCCTTCCCCGCACAGGTCTTCCTCTGGACGTACCTTTGGCTCCTCGCGGCCGACCCCAAGACGGGCGTCCTCTCGCGCGATGCCATCCGCGCGCAGTACGACGGCTCGCTCTTCTACGCGCTCGAGGCCCGCCAGAAGCGAGGCGACCGCCTGCCGTTCCTCCGCGGCGGCGAGCTCTGGTAAGGCGAGTGTCGGTCGACGCCCGCCCGCACCCCTGCTGGGCCTCTCCCGATCCATGCGCTCCTCGCCTCCCAAACGACCCGCTCTCTCCGTGTTCCCGCCGCGTGATCGCCGCCAGGGATGGGATGAGCAGCGGCGGGCGTCCGCAATCGAAGAGTTGTCGCAGGCTGCGATACTCGGGCGCGTCAGCGAACTCGTCCCGTCAGCAAAGAGGCTTGGGCCCCGTCGTTCGAGAGAGGCAGGAAGGCCCGCCGAAAGCGCTCCTCAGGAGTTGTTTGAGTCCTGAAGTCATGATAGCAGGCAGAGGGCTAGGGTCGTCGGACAGAAAGAGAGGCAGCAGGGACGGAACGTGAGTCCCCGCCAAGCGATCTCCTCCCACCCAAAACCGAACCGGTCCCCAGACCAACGTTTCCCGCCGCCAAACGGTTTGCGTCTGAGCGAGATTTAGAAGACCATCTCGTGGGGGCGGTCGCCCTTGGAGAGGCCGAACGAGGCCTTGAGGTACTTGGCCAGGTTCTCGGTCTTCTTGACGGCGGCGATGATCGAAAGGTCGAGCGTCTGCAACGGTCAAAGGAATCAGCCAGCTGCCCGGCGAGACGGTCTGGCCGCAGCTCGTGCAAAGAAAGCGGGCCCGCACCTTCTGCTCCTCCTTGCGCTCAGCGCTCAGGCCCTCACCGCCCTTCTTCTCCTGGAAGAACTCGCCCTCCTTGTCGGCCGACTTGGCAGCCTTGGCCTTGACAAAGTAGGCGTCGTTGACGGTCTCGGGGACCTTGACCGACGAGATGTCGACCTTGGTCGAGGTGGCAATGACGTAGGCCTGGGCGACCCGGCGGAGGGGGACGCCGTTGATGAGGCGGGGGCCAGTGACGAGGAGGAGACCCGAGGCGAGCTGGCGAAGGAAGACGACGCGCTTGCCACGGTACCGGCCGGCCAGGAGGATGAGGACGGTGCCGGGGGTGATGGTCGACCGGAGGGCAGCGGTCTTGGCAACCTTGCGCGAGAGCTTGGGAGCCTTGACGTCCTCGGACGGGTAGTACTTGGAGGCCTTGTTGGTGGGAACCTTGCGGGTACCACCGTTCTTGGCTCCGCCGACCGTCTTCTCGGTGAAGGCGGCCTTCTCCTCGGCGGCAGGGGCAGAAGCAGTCTTCTTGCCTGCAGAGGGAGCACCGGCCGGTGAGAGAGCGGGCGAGCACGGAGCGGCAAGCAGAGCGAGACAACACGGGACGAAGGTGGCGGCAGCGAGGAGAGCGAGGGCGACAGCGATTAGCCCCCTGACCTCGATCCGCACAGCATGATCGTCCGTCGAGGGAGGACGCACCCTTGTACAGCTGCCGCTTGGCGAAAGCCGACGAGCGCGAGTTGCGCGAGACGTTGGGGGCGATGGTTCCGGCCATTCTGCAGGTACAGCACGGGCAGGGTCAGTCCCTGCGTCGGATGCGACGTGCTCTGTAGCGGTCCCAGCAGCAGCAGCGGTCCAGCCTCCCGTCCTCGCTCAGCCAGGTGGGACGAAAGGTTCCCCCTCGTGCTCGAGCTCACGCCGCCGCCGGCCCAGGCCGAGCTCGCCCTCCCGAAGCTCGAGCAAGGCGACCCGGGCACAGCTCGTGCTCCAGAGCTCAGGAGAGGGACGTGTCCTCCCCATAGAGCTCGCTGAAGCTGCCGAGCTGCACGGGACGGCGAGGAAGGGAGGCCTCGGATGGGCGAGCCTCTCTCCCTCGGTCGGGCTGGGCGCACGACAACCCGGCTGCTCGCAGCGCTCTTGCGGACAGCTTTGAGCTGCCAGACGTTGCGTCGGGGGGTCGGGTCCGCTACGACGGCGTAGGTGTGGCGACGACGGACGTGGGTGGGTGTGCGTGCTGCTGCTGGGCCTGTGGCTGCTGTAGGGGGGGAGAGCTAGGGCTTACTTTGCGTCTTGAGGGTGCTGGAGCTGGTCAGGAAAGGCGGAGGCGGCGGCGGCAGGGACACGGGCAGGCAGGCGAGCGGAGCAGCGAGCGGGCGGGCGGGCACAGCAGCAGCAGCAGGCGGGCAGGCAGGCTGGGCAGCAGCGGCAGCACCCTCCCTGGCGCCGGCCGCGCGCGCAGGGGCCTCCCTTCCGGTGACCCCAAATGGATGGATTTTGTAGCCCATGTTCTGGTATTGCTAATTTCGCTCGATCGCTCGTGTGCGAACCGACCCTCGTCAACAACCTTATCTTCAAACGTCGATTCCAGCATCGAGCGCGGCCGGCAGAAGGAGAGACTGGAGACTGCATTACATAGAGCTACGTGAGGAGTTGGTGTCGTTACAAGAAGAATGAGGAGGAGGAGAGAGGGGCGTGCGACGGAGATAGGATACAAAGCGTGCGACGAGGCGGGGCGTAAAGAGAGAAAAGGGAAGAAAGGACGAAGGACGACGACGGGGGGTTGCCTCTAGAAGAATGGCACCCAGGCTTCGGATAGGCGAGCGAGGTTGTGCCGGTTGGTGGCCTTGTTGATGAGACTGATAACCGACTGAGCGACGGGGACGTCGCCCTTGTTCTGCTGCGACGGAGAAGGGCGCGAGAGTGCCAGGTCAGCGACGGCGACCAGGGGCTAGAAGGGGCATCGGTCGACTCACCCGCTCGCGCTCGTACTGGCACGACATGACCTTGACGCGGTTGACAAAAACGTCGACGTTGTCGGCGATCAACTGCCGGAAGCCGAGGTCGTCGAGCGGCCGGCGCTGGAGGACGTTCGACATGTGGTAGACCTCGTCCTTGATGAACAGCGACAGTTGCTCCTCGAGCTCAAACTGTGACGAGAGGGCCGAAGAGTCAGCGGGGATCCGATAGAGAAGGCGGCACTGTGCGTGGGACCGGAGGGACGCACCTCGGGCGGGCAGAGGCCGCGGGCGATCGCGACGAGCGACGCGGTCAGGACGCCCTCGATGCCGGTCGGCGTCATAAAGTGCTGGAGGTTGGGCGTCAGCCGGAAGTCGACCGGGTCGTCGTTCTGGAGGAGCGACGTCCGCTCCCCGTCCTGGTTGTGCGAGAAGGCTATGCGAGACGAACGAGGGTGAGAGTCGTAAGCTATCGAGTCGGCAGTGCAAAGAGAGACTGGAAGGCGGGAGGACGCACACGGCAGGAGCTCGCTCATGTAGATCATGCCGGTCGACCGCGAGAACTGGAAGCGCGGCAGCGTCCGCTGCTGGAGGCAGGCGACGTAGGTGATGAACGTGACTGAGGCCATCTGCAGCGTAAACTGCTTGCGCATGAGGAAGAGGTCGGTCGGCGTCTTCATCAGCCGGATCATGTACTGCGAGTGGTGGGGCGACACATTTGGAGTGATCAGCCAGGTTATCTCTCGAGAAGGCAGCAGAGAAGGCGCGCAACGCACGTCGCTGAGGACCGTCTTCGGGACGTATTTCGTCTCGATCTCGTCCATGAGCTCGACTCGGAGATTGATGTACTCGGGCGAGCCGACCGCCTGGGTCTTGGGGTCGAACAGGCTCTTGAAGCGGTTGGTGAAGGCGAGGACGGGGTCCTCCTTCGACAGGTGGCGCTCCTGGCAATGTGCGTCGTAGACGTCCTGGAGTGACGTGTACGAGTTGTCGAGCTCGAGCAGCCGCAGCGAGGGCGCGAGCGGAATCGCCGCCGGGAGGTGGAACGACAGGTTGCGCTTGCGCGACTCCTTGCGGCTCTGCAGGACCGTCGAGAGCGTCCGGAAGACCTGGCTGATTCGGTCCTCGCGCCGGGTGTGCCGGAGGGCCGGCAGCTGGACGATGAAGGCGTGCTGGCTGCCGTTGTGCCCGATCATCGTGATGCGCCGGAAGCAGAAGCCGTGGCCGCGACCGAGCTCGACCGTCGGCGAGAAGCGAGCGATCTTTGCAAAGTCGTTGTTGTTATCGACGTGCTGTTGGGAGGGGCGAGAAGGGGCGGGAGGCGTCAGTCTTCCTGCGACCAGGCAAAGAAAGAAGCAGCGCCGCGAGACAGACTTGAAGGTACTGGCCCGGGACCTCGATCTCGTCAAACTTGCCGTGATGGAACTCGGTTAGGTAGCAGCCGCCCTGATCGAGCGCCTGCTTGCGCGGCCGGCGGTCGAGCGAGCTCTCGTACTTGTCGCGCCAGCGCTGGAGCTTGACGAGGTAGTTCTTGAGCGACGTCTCGGCCAGCAGATCCTCCTCGACCGTCTTCTTGAGCTGAGGCGAGATGTTCGACTGCGAGGTAAAGTGCAGCAGGCTGTCGCGCGTGCCGGCCCCGAGCCGGTCGTCCTCGTTGGGCTTGTCGCTCCGAGTGATGTATTGCTGCCAAACACGTACGAAATCGTCAGCGCGGGCGATGACGGTAGGGTCAGAGCGGGGCAGACGCACCTGCGTGCCATCGAGCAGGAGGGCCGAGAGGAAACGGTAGATGTCCTCCTCCTGGGGCGGCTTGCCTCGGCTGTTGATCTGGTCGACCATCTTCTCCATCGACAGCGCCAGGAGTGGGAACGCCGTCTTGAGGATGTTGAGGATCTCCTCGACGAGCTCCCACGGCTGGCGCGGGCCCGGGGGCGTCGGGGTTGGCTGCGCCGTTGGCGGGACGCCAGGCGTGGTCGAGCCGGTTGCGCTCTCGGAGCCGGGCGGGGGAGGGATGACCGTTGGCGGCGCAGGCACCGGAGGGGTGCCGGCTACACCGGCGGGGGCAGCAGGGGCCGTAGCCGGCTTCTCGGCCGAGGCAGAGGCGTCCGGCGCGGCAGCGGCGGCGGTCGGTGCGCCGGTCGTCGGCGCGGACGACGGAGCGCCGCCCGCCATCGGATCGTCGGTCGAGGCAGCTGGGCCCGCTGCGGCAGCGGCTGCTGCAACGGCGGCTCGCTTCTGAGCGGCATCGCGTGCGGCAATGTTCTGGAGGTGCTTCTGGTGCTGACGCTTGATGACGGTGAATTCCTCCTTGGAGGTCCGGAGCTGGTAAAAGAGGGCCTGTGGGAAAGAGTGGGGACGATCGTGCGTCGGTCAGTCGGCAGCGCTTCGAGCGGATAGAGGCGGAGGCGGGACGCGCCTGCGGGTACGACTTGGCGATCTTCATGAGGACGGCCCGGGCGTGCCGGGCCTCGCGGTGCGAGAGCGACAGCAGCAGCTGCGGCACGAGCGAGATCCAGTACCACGTCGGCATCTCTCCCTTGTACGTCTCAAAGGCGCGCGAGATGAGGTTGGTCGCGTCGTCGAGCGAGAGCAGCCAGAGGACGCGGACGAGGAGCTTGCGCGTCTTACGGCTCTTGTAGAGGCCGGCCGCCTGAAGGTAGCACGAGACGGCGTTGGACGCGTACGAGACCTCGGTCGGCTTCTCCTTGAAGATGTGGTCGTTGTAGCGACCCCACTCGGCCCAGGCCTTCGGCAGATTGAGGTCCATCTGGACGGCCTGCGCAAACGCGTGGTTGGCGTCCTCGCCGTGGCCGAGCTTGGCGATAAACATGCCCTTGAGCGTGAGGAACTCGGCCTTCTGCGCCGGCGCAAAGTACATGAGGTTGGTCGTGCTGATGCTCTCGAGGCCCTCGGCGAGCCGGTCCGGCTTCTGGTAGTGGCACATGGCCTGCTCGCGCAGCTTGAGGAACGCCTCCGAGATCTCGATGTTGGGCAGCGCGTAGATCTTGTTGAGGGCGTTGCTGCAGACCTCGTGCAGCTGGTGCTTGCGCGCGACGTGGCCGAAGCGGTTGATCATCCAAGCCGTCTCGTGATAGCCGCGGTAGCCGTGCGTCGCCGTCTCGCCCTGCGGGATCAGCGGCACGTAGACCTTGGTGACGGCCGAGAAGACGTGCTGCCGCCAGGCGAGCAGGTCGGACCAGACGCTGATGTCGTCCCAGAAGTTGGGCAGCCGCTCGCGCCAGGTCGTAAAGATGCCCTTGAGGTCGACCGTCACCCGGTTCTCGAGGTTGGCCGCATTCGTCTGGGCAAGGCTCTCGAAGACCGACTGGGCCTCCTGGAGCTCGACAAACTGCTGGAAGAGTTGGAGCAGCGGCACGTGGGCCATCGTGACCGCCTTTGGAAGCGAGACCCACTTGCGGATCGAGAGCTGGAAGGCGTCGTCGAGCGTCCGCGAGAACTCGGACGACCGCTCGAGGCTGCCTTGGGCCTTGATGAGACAGGTGTAGGCCTCGAAAACCTTGCGCCGTGGCGTCGCGACGTCCGAGACGGCCGCGAGCGTCGACTCGATCGTCTCGCGGTCGACCGAGCCCCAGTCCGACAGTCGCCAGGCGCACTCGAGCAGGAGGTCGTGGTTGTTCTCGGCCCGGGCGAGGTCGGTCAGGATGTCCCACTGCTGAAGCTTCTGGGCCGAAGTGATCCAGTGGTCCTCCCAGAGACAGTACTCCTGCTCGGTGAAGGGCAGGACGCCGGTCCGAGCCTTGATTTGCGCCGCCTCGTACATGACCTGCGACAGGTTCCACATGCCGTTCTGTTCGTGCGAGAGGGCGGCGTTGGTCTCCTGGTAGATCGACCGCCGGCGCCAGAGGCCGTAGAAGAGGTCGTCCTCGCAGAGGTCGGCGTAGAGCTCGGCGAGCCCATCGCGCGTGTCCTCGCGCAGGCCCTCGTCGGATCGGACCGGCTCGAGCGAGAGCGAGTTGTTCATGAGCTCGAGCGCCGCGTGCCACGAGTCAAACGTCTTGCCGAGGTACTTGACGACGAACGGCGGCAAAACGATCGGCGGGTTGCACGCGAGCACGCCGTCAAGCACTGTCTGGACGACGTTTGGCCGCATGTCGACTTGGTTGAGGTGGTGCTCCTTGGCGAGGAGCGCGACGAGGTGCCGCGTCGCGTCCGACTGCTGCGAGCGCGACAGCGTCGACCATGTCGTCTTGAAGACCGAAATCCAGACGCGGTGCGTGATGTCGGCGCTCGTGTGGAGCAGCCGCCGGCTCGGCAGGAGAATGTCGGAGCTCTTAGCCTCGCGCATCATGTGCTGGAGCGTCTCCGGGTCGTCGGCCGAGCCGGCGGCTGCGGCGACAAAGTGCGGGAAGAGCGGCTCATTCGAGCGCGCGCAGCCGAGGAGGAGGTCGAGCGCCTGGTGGATCCAGTAGCCGCTCGAAAGCGACTCCCAGCTCTGGCTCGCGAGGACGTACTGGAGCCGGCCCGAGAGCGACGACGGCAGGTTCGAGTCGAACAGGTCGATGAAGCGGCTCCGGAGCTCCGGGTCGCTCGTCCGCGTGCCGAGCAGGAAGGCCGGCTCGAGCCGGAACGTCAGGTCGGTTCGCCGGAGCGACGGCTCCTGGTAGACGTCGTAGATGAGCCGGAGGAAGTCGCTGAGGAGCTTCTGGTCGTCGCGCTTCTCGAACGCCTGCATCTTGAGCAGGAGGCCGGCCTTCTCCTTGTGCGTCGGCACCGCCTCTTGCGGGTCCATCACCCAGTCGCGCATCATGCTGAGCAGGAAGCGGCAGAGACGGATGCTCGGCGACTTCTCGATGAGCTGGACGAGCGCGCTCAGCAGCCAGCGGCGCTGGTCCTTGAGGTCCTGGACGCGGACGCGGCAGAGGTCGAGGATCGAGATGATGGTGTCGATCGCGGCCTCGGCCGCCGGCGGGAACGACTGGTGCGAGAGCAGCGGGGCGAGGTTGATGTGCTCCTTGCACAGCTTGTTGAGAATCTTGACGAGCGGGGCCGCAAAGACCGTCTCGATCTTGTCTGGCCGCGTCTTGATCCAGCACTGCAGGACGAACAGCGGCCCGCGAAGCGTGCCGGCGCCCTTGAGGCCCTCGCCGATGACATTTTCGGCCCATTCCTGGAAGGCCTGGAGCTCGGCAACCTCGGGCTTGTCGGCATCGTCCGACGGCGGAGGAAGCACCTCGAACATGCGCTGCAGGATCGGCCGAAGGCTGTCGTGCAGGCTCGTCTCGTCGCTCGTCACGCTCTTCTCGATGAGCTTCTGGAGGAGCGTGATCTGCGACGTGAAGAAGAGGTCGGGCTTGCTCGAGGTGACGAGCGCGAGCACCTGTGCCGAGTTGTTGATGAAGGCGAGGTTCTGCTCGGTCAACTCGGCCTGCGGAGAGGGGCGGCGCGATGTGCGGATGAGTCAGTCAGCAGACCATCAGGTCTCGCCCAAGAGCGAGGAACTGCGGAAGGCGCACAGTGATCAGGGTCCGCTGGAAGAAGATGAGCTTGACCGAGGCCGGCGACCAAGGCGTCGGGCCGAGCAGATCCTTGAGCAGCTCGAACGCGCGCGAGCAGAGCCCGCCCAGAGCGATGGGCTCGTGCGACATGGCGACGAAGCGGACCAGGTAGCTGACGATGCTCTCGCGGAGCGCGGGCGGAGGCGCCCAGCCGCCGGCGCTCGAGGTCGAGACGGCCGTGCCGGCGCGGTCGAGCCGGGCACGCTTCGGCGACGGCAGGTCGCCATCGGCCGAGCGCTTGCCAGACTCGGTCTCCTCGCGGCTGTGGCCAGAGCCGGTCCGACGGCGGTCCCACTTGAGGACGAGCTCGACGATGTCAATGCTCAGCTGCGGAGGGACGGAGGATGACCTCGTCAGCAACACACCAACGGACATAATCACTTCCGCAGCGACCGACCTTCTTCATCTCGGAAGTTGCGGCCGGCGCCGAACCCAGCCGAGGGAGGGCGTTGACCATCTGCGGGACAAAGAGGTCGCGGCTCTCGTAGAAGAGGTCCGAGTGGCTGACGATGAGCTCAAAGATGATGAGGAGCTGCGGCGTGCTGTGGCCCTCCTCGATGAGCGTCTTGCGGACGACGACGGCCCACGGCGGCGGGCCGTTGCCAGACTTCTGCACGCGCTGGGGGAGGACCTGAGAGGAGTCGTGGGAGCATGTCAGCGCCTGGAGGAGCGGCTCGAGTGGAGCCAGGCAGAGAGCAGGGACCGACCGGTGCGATGATGTCGATCGCCTGCCGGACGAGCGCTCGGCCCTCGGACGGCGAGAGCTTGAGCAGGCCCGACCAGACCTGCATGACGATATTGGTCGGGCACTCGTTATTCTCGATGAAGCGAGCGATCAGCAGGTAGGCCGTGTGCTTGACCGTCGGGTCCGGGTCGCGGATGTAGAGCCAGCCCGTCTTGATGATGTCCTTGCGGACCTCGCTCAGGACCTCGGAGCAGTGCCGGACGAGAAGCGTCGACATCTGGAGGAGCTCAATCTTGAGCGCATCGCCGCCGGCCGAAATCGGGTTGGCGTCGGCCTTGGCCTTCTCGCCGCCGGTTGCGGCCTTGTCGTCGGCGACGATCTTCTGCCAGATGAGCATGTGGGCGCTCGCCGCAAACTGGGCGTCGATCAGCTCGTTCGGGTGGCTGGCGGCCGAGCTAAAGTAGACGACGAGGATCGGGTTGACGAGCAGGCGCAGGCAGTGCATCTTGAAGGGCCACGACACGTTGGGGTCGCCAAAGACGCCGAGAAAATGGTTTAGGACGTCCTTCTTAAGCGTCGTTGACTTGTGGTTGGCGACGTGGTCGTATAGGAAGCGGGTGACGCCCGACAGGTCCGAGTTGGTGCCCATCGTGTAGATCTTGACGACGTCAAAGATGAGCGGGATGTGGGGCTCAAACTTGAGGTAGCTCAAGAAGATGTCGACAATCAAAAGCGGCTCGCGCTGGCTGGCCGAGGGCGCTCCGCCGTCGCCCTTCGGCGAGAGCCGGGGCGGCGACGCTCGCCAGAGCGAGACGAGCGAGTCGAGGACCGTCGGCCGGGCAACGAGCCACTTGCTGTCGTGGCTGATGAGCTCACGGACGATGAGCAGGCCCGGCGTGACGAGGTCCGGGGCCGTCGCGTCAAGGAAGCAGACCTCGCCGAGCTTGCCGGCCTCGAGCGAGAGCTCGTCGGCAAAGTCGGGCGCAAAGCCGGATGCGAGCACGTTGCGGAACGTCCGGACCATGTCGGGGTTCCGGAGGTTCTCAAACAGATAGGGCACGGCATCCGTCTTGTACCGGTTGAGGTAGCGGGCCAGGTTCTCGGTGAACGGGCCCGGGGCCGACTGGTGGAGGTTCGTCTCGGCGTCGACGACGAGCGTCGTCAGCGTCTTGAGGAACATGTTGGCCGTCGGCGGCAGGAGCCGGAAGACGTTGATGAGCCGGACCATGCGCGCAATGTCCTGGTTGTCGTCGAGCGGGCTGAAGGCGGCGTTGGCGAGCATGCCAGGCTCCTCCGAGAGCGTCTTGAAGTGGTCGAGCAGCTTGTGGCCAATCTCGACCTTGAAGTAGTTGGTGAGCAGCTCGAGGAAGCGGGCGAGGCCCTCGAGGCCCGAGACCGACAGCCGCTTGGCGTCGGCGAGATTGACGAGGATCGGACGGAGGCCCGACTGGAGGATCTCCTTCGGCAGCTTGTTCTGGTGGGCGAGCACGAGCTTGAGACCCTCGTGGGCGACGCTCATGATTTCCTTGGTCGGCGAATAGACATGCTTGAAGTAGACGGCGATGACCCTGCAGATTGAGGGCGGGAGCGTCAGTCGGCAGTGATGGGCGAACGCCGTCAGCTGGACGGCACGAACCTCGACCGGGCCTGGTTCTGCTTGGCGAAGAAGTCGGTGCACGCCATGGCGGCCGACAGCAGCTTGAGACACGAGATGCGGAGGCTCTTGAGGCTGACCTCGTGCCGGTGCTGGGCGGCCCGGCCGATGAGTGCCTGGTCGTCGGCGTCGGCGAGCGCAATGACCTCGTGCAGGAGCCGAATGAGCTCTTCGTTCACCTCGGGGATCGAGGGCCGGAGGTTTAGGCAGTAGGTGATGGCCTCAATGTTGCCGATCTGCATCGCAAACGGCAGCGCCCGCAGCGGCTTGTCGAAGATGGGCGTCAGGAGCTGGGCCTTGACCGGAGCGAGCAGGTCGTGGACCGAGGTGCCCGTCAGCTCCGACAGGAGCTCGATGCACGCCTGGACCGTGTCGCGGACGACGGCGTTGGTGCTGGCGAGCTCCTTGATGAGAACCTGGATGAACTTTTGCCGCTGTGGTGCCGTCGTCGGCGGCGGGCCGTCGGCCGGCGCCGTGTTACACGTGCGGATGATGTGCTTGATCGTCGTCACGACAAAGCTGACGGTCCGCGGCGGGTCGTTCGGCATGTCCTTGAGGATGAAAAGCAGCGGCCGGAGGAAGTCGAGCTGGCGGTCGACGATCCACTGATGCTCGACCTCGGCCTTGGAGGTCAGGACCGAGAGGCCGGTGCAGCCTGCGAGCTTCCGGTTCCAGGGTTCCTCAAAGCAGAGCGCCGAGAGCCGGATGCCGAGCGCGTCGAGCATGCCCGACGGATCGGGCCGCTCCTCGACCGGCAGCGACTTGTCGACCTGACCGAGAATGTCGTCGACGATGAGCGAGATGATCTCCTTCCCGCCGGCGGCCTCAATCGCGGGCAGGTTGGCGAGCGCAAGCGCGACGGCCTCGAGGTAGGCGCCGACGAGGGGCGAGACGACCGAGGCCATGCGTTCGCGCCCGTGGCGGGTCGTTGAGTCGGCCGGCGCCTGGTCCTTGCGTGGCTCTGGGGTGAAGATGAAGCGCGAGAGCTTGCGGATGAAGGCGAGGGTCGGCTCCTTAAGCTCGGCGTGGTGGGCCGCGTGGAAAAGACCCTGAATCGTCTGCTGGAAGACAGTCTCCTGCTCGGCGCCGAGGACACCACCCTATAGCGAGGCACGAGGATCAACACTGCGCACACGGAGCGCACAGGCGAGGCGCACACAGGCCATGAGGACAGACGCACCTGGTCGACAAAGACGAGCACCGACTTCTGCAGGTAGTCGAACGCCTGGGCGCGGTAGTACTCGTTCGGAAGGCGAACCGACTTGAGGGCGAGCTCCGTCAGGGGCGCGATCGCGAGCTTGCGTTGGTGGCCGTCGAGGCTGAGCGGGACGACGGCCTCGGGCGCGGGCGGGCTGTACTCGAGCAGGTGGGGGACCGCCTGGAAGCGCCGGTTGCGGCCGCCGAGCTTGCCGAGGATCTTGACGGTCGCGTGCGCGTGCATGTGGTTGAACGGCACCGGCTTGAGCAGGTCGTGCAGGGCGCCCATGAGGTCGCGCAGGACCGGGCCGAGCGTCGGGTCGAGGAACTCGGACGTGAGGTTATCGATGCAGAGCTCGAGCGTCCGCAGGCCCTGGCTGACGAGCTCAGGGCCGGCCCGGAGGGCGTGAACGAGCGGCTTCATCAGGTAGCCGAGGTGCGGCAGGAGGTTGGTCAGCCGGACGGGGACCGTCAGGCAGAGCTCGACAAAAAGGTCGCGCCGGTCCGGCTCGGCATGGAGAAGGAGGTAGTTGAGCGTGTCGAGCATCTCCTGGAGGATCGGCAGGACCTCCTTGTAGAGGGCCTCGAAGCGGCCTCCGCCGATCGAGCGGAAGAGGGCGCGCAAAATGGCGTAGTAGATGGTCGGCTCGGTCGCCCGGGCCGCAAACGAGAACGAGTCGGTGATGAGCTTGGCGAGATGCGGAACGAGGACGGCCTCGTTGTGCTCGGGAAACGAGTTTACGGCCATGAAGGCGAGCTTGAAGAGCTTGAGCGTGAGCGCGCTGTTCTTCTTATCCTGCTCGCCAAACGACTCGAGCCGGGCCATCAGGTACTTGAGCAGGATGGCGACGAGCTGGTGCGAGACGTCCTGCAGGTGGGGGATCTGCTGGTTCTGGGGCACGAGGAGCGACTGCGGGATCGTGAGGATGTGGCCGTTCCCGAGCGCCTGCTGGACGAAAAAGTCCATGCGGGTCGTCCAGACCTCCTGGAAGACGTGGTTGTCAAAGTGGAGGAGAATCTGGACAAAGAGGTCGAGCGCCTCCTTCTCGTCGCGCGAGTCCTTGATTGGGTCGTAAAAGGCGAGCAGGCGCGACTCGGACTCGAACAGCCGGCCGAGCAACTGGCCCGACGGCGGGGCGGCGCCGAGCACGCGCAGCTGGTTGAGGAGCGCCCGGATGCCGTGCAGAAGCGTCTTGATTAGATAGCGGACGTCGACGAGGAAGTAGAGGTCCTTGCTGTAGGCCGCGTCCGACCCGTCCGACGCGAACGAAACGGCATGGACCGGCTTGGCGCGCTCGATCGTCAGCCATGCCGGCTGGTCCTCTAGCTCGAGCGCCGGCGTCTGCTCGTCCTTCTTGGCCGCACCGGCCGTGAACAACGGCGCCTTGGCGGCGGCAGACGCAGGCTTCCCGTCGTCCTTGCCGGCGGGCGCGGCGGCCGGGGTAGCCGAGTCGTTGCCGTCGGCGGCGGCGCGGGCCTTGCCCTTAGCCCGGCGGCGCTCGACCGCCTCCTTGCCGTAGACGCCCTTGAGCTGCTCATGGATCGTGTCGATCGCGCCGAGCTTGTCGACGCAGCACTCGAGGATGGCCATGAGGAACTTGGGGGCCTCGACCTTGTCCGTCTTTGAGCAGATGGTCTCAATTAGGTTGAGCAGCAGCTTGGCGCACATCGTCTGGATGCCAAACGTGAAAGCCGGCTCGTGCAGGCAGCAGCTGTAGATGTGGACGACGCGCGTGAGCTGGGGGATCGTGAGCTCGTTGCGGACGTGATGGACGAGGTCGGCCAGCATTGAGTAGGCGAGCGGCCGGAGCGCTTCCTGCGAGGTGATGCCGGTCCCGACGAGGACGCGCTCGTCGAGCATGATGTCAATCTGCGAGACAAACATCGCCCGGAAGTCGGTCGAGAGGATGTGCCGGGTCGCGACGAGAAGCTCCTGCGAGGTGGCGAGGGCGACAGGAAGGGCCAGACGGGGTCAGCTGACGGAATACTGCGGTCAGGTCGGGCCGTGCAGCGAGAGCAAACGCACCTTGCGGCTGGCAACCGCCTCGGGCGGGCAGTCGCGCAGGAGCCGGATGCTCGCCTCGGCCATCGTTTCGGCGTGCTTCCGGATGTCCTCGGTCGCCGTCCGCAGGACGTAGGCGAGGAAAGACATGGTCTGGTCGAGCGTAGCGAGACACGTCAGTCGACGACAGGGTTGGGGGCGAGCGAGGACTAAGCACGCACCTTGACCTGGGCGATGATAAACTCCTGGTAGAACTCGCGGTTCTTGATGCCGTCCGAGACGCCGACAAAGGTCTCGCCTCGCTCGGCTGCCTCGGCATAGGCCCGGCGCTGAGGCTCGGCCTGGAGGGTCAGGCACTGGATGGTGCGCGCGAGTCATGGTCTCCGTCAGCGAGAATGCGATCGCCAAGGCAGCGCAGAGGCGGGGCGCGACGGACCTCCATGACGAGCGGAAAGTAGTCCTTGATGTAAGGGAAGACGATCTGCCGCCACGTCTGGAAGACGAGGACGACGGCGATCGGACACTCTGTGAGCACCTTAAAGCTCTTGAGACTCGGCCGGCGGACCTTGGCATTGTCCTCCGAGGTCGACGGCGTCGACGGGAGCTCGCCCTCGATGCCAAAGGCTTGCTTGACGACGGCCCGGAGGTTGCCGTACATCTCCTTGACGAGCTCGAGAAACGTCTTGACGTGCGACTCGACCTCCTCCTTGAACGTCCGGTTGTGGTCGATGATGATCTTGATGCAGACGACGCCATTGTCCTCGTTCTCGACCCGGAGGAGCCAAAGCATGAGGCTCATGATGCCGTCGGCCCAGCTGCGCAGGCTCTCGTTGTGCGGCAGGCGCTGTATGATCTCGAGCAGCATGTGCCGCAGCTTCTGCTGGTCCTGTTCGGCCGGATCAAAGACGGGCGGCGACTCGCGCAGGATCTTGGTAAAGGCCGGCAGGAGGAGTGAGAGGTAGCGGGCATAGTCGACGTCCCGGAACTGGTCGACCGACTCGCGCAGGTCGGTCGCGATCGCGAGCTGCAGCAGCAAGGGTGGGCCGCGGGATAAGGTCGGGCGAATAGGAAGGAAGACAAACGGAGCTCGTCAGTCGCGAGAGCCTCGTGCTGCCCGAGGTCGAAAGGGAGCTGGTCGTACCTTGACCTTGACGTCTGGTGGAGGTGGTCGTTGCGCGACGTGGCGCGCAGGCACGAGCGAAGGGAGCAGCAGGGCGTCAGCTTCATGCAGCGGTCAGGAGCTTCTCATGACAGCGCCGGCTAGCTCCTCGTCCATTGAGCGTTGAGAGCGGCTGCCCTGGATGAAGGAGAGCGTTATGAGCGAGGCCGGGACGAACCGCTCTTGGGGTCCATCAGCCGGGCGGCGAAGCCCTCGCAGTCGGCCACGCTGACCGCGCTCGGCCCAGCGGGACCCGAGCCGCCAGAGGCAGGGCCAGGGCCGCCGGGCGTCGGTGTTGAGACGGGGGCCGAGGTCGAGCTGGTCGAGGTGGCAGGAGCTGTTGCTGCTGCTGCCGGGACGGCGGCTGCCGTCGTCGGAGGCGGCGTCGGCTGCTGCTGCTGCTTCGCGGGCGGCGGCGCGCCGGCCGAGCTCGCCGCTGCTGCTGCTGCTGCTGCTGGCTGGCCGGCCGCGCTCGACGCCGGCGAGTCGGCCGCTGGCGGGCGGCGATCGGTCGCCATGGAGGGAGGAAGTGCGAGCTGCTCTCTCTCGCTCTCGCTCGCTCGCCGTCTCGCAGGCAGGAGAGGTGGGCGGATGCAACGGGGGAGGAGGGTGAGGAGGAAGGGTAATGGGGTCCAAGGGCGGGTCTTTGCGCGGCCGGCTGAGCTGCTGCCTCTCGCGCGCGCTGGCCGACCCCGCGCGGTCGCATCGACCGCCCCCGCCGCCTGGCTCGTCTCGAGGACGACGCGCCTCCTCCCCTTCTGTGCTCCTTGCGGCCTCTTCCTTCTCTGATCCTCCTCCATCCTGCGCTACCTCCCTCTCTCTCTCCTCTACAACTCCGCCTCTCGCTCTACCGCCCTTTCACTCCGCTCCGCCCCATACCGGTCGTCCGCCCGGCCAACCCCTCCTCTCTCACTCCCTCACGCCCTCTCCTGCCGATGTCGTTCATCGCGCCTCTCTCCCCGCCAGACGAGCACGTCCCGGCCCGGCCGTCGTCGAGCAAGGCCCACCCCGGCGGTGGCCGCTTGGCAGACCCCTTTGGAGACCACCTGCTCGGCCCGCCCCGGACGGTCGACCGCAAGCGCAACGGCCTGCGCAAGACGCGGACGGAATCGAGGTGCGCGCGCTCCTTCCTCCTGGCGGCGGGTCGCGAGATCCGTCTGTCGTGAGCCCTCCGGAGAGTAGGAGACACGTCCTGACGCACCCGCACTCTTGCTGTCATCCTCTGTTCAGCCTGCCGACCCCGCCCCGGACGCGCGAACGAGTTGGTCGATCGTCGACCTCGCCCGATGGCGCAGGCAGCTCTGCCACGACCCGGCGGCGCGCCGCCTCGTCCTCGTCGCAGCCGTTCAGCCTGCCGGCCGATCAGCCGGTCGACGGCCTGTACGTAGCGCCTACGATCGAGTCGTCCTCGTCGCGCACGGCTTCCTCGACCGCCGCCGCCTTTGGCGCCCTCTCGCCGCCCTTGACGGGCAGCACGCGGTCCAAGAAGCGCCACCCGGCCCACCGGCAGGTCGACTCGCTTGGCCCGACCCGACGGGCAGCACTCAAAGGCGGCTACGTCTCGGTCGACTGGAAGGCGCCTCATCCCCCAGCCTTTGAGTCGGGCATCAATGGGCACGCCCAGGCCCTCCCGCCCCTGCCGACCGCGGCCGAGGTCGCGGCGGCCCGGCTTGAGAAGCTCCGGCGGAATCGCGACCCGACGAAGGGGCCGATCTGGGAGGATGGCAACCCCTTCCTCGAAGGCATGGGTCTACGCGCAAAGGGTCTCGTCAGCGACAAGCAGCGCGTCGGCTCGCTCGAGGAGAAGGAGACGATCGGCTACGTTTTGTGCGTCCTCGGTTCGATGTTGATCGACGCGTGCGCAGGTCGCGCGCGCGCCTCATACGCACAGCGACATGTTGGCTGACGCCTGCTTCCTCTCTTGCTCGTCTCGCCCAGCCGCGGCACAAAGACGGTCTTTGCCAACCCCTTCTACACGGGCGAGCACGGCCCGATCGTTTCTGACCCGACCGGCGGCGCGTCCGAGCTTGACATGGCCCACCCGGACTTCACCCCAGTCGCTAACCCACCACCGCGGCTGCTGTTCCCCGCCCTCGGTCGGGGCGGTCACAAGGCGTCGTCGACGTCGGCCTCGGCCCGCTCGCGCTCGCGGGGCTACGCGGCAAACGCCGACGAGGACGATGACGACGAGCTCGAGATGCAGGCCGTGCCTCGCCGGCTCTTCTCGGGCGGTCAGCCTGCTGGCGCCGGCGTCGAGATGGACGATGACGACGACGAGTCGGACGAGATGGACGTCGAGCTTTCCCCGGACGACGGCGGTCGACGGGGTCGGGCGACGGCTAAGCGCCCGCTCGACGCCTTCGGCGGCCCGGTCGACGACGTTCACGGCCAGACCGGACGCGAGACGGCCAAGCGCCAGCGGCTCTCGACCGGCCTCCACGTCTAGAGCCAGCCTCTTTCCGTCTGCCGCTTGTCGCTCGCGCGACTTGTCCACTCGTGGACCCGGACGTCATCCGTCTCGTTTCTCTTCAGCGCTGGCGCTGCTGATCCGACCCCTCCCTCGCAAACGCCTCCGATCCCCTTGCCGCCCCCTGCCTGCGCTCCTCTTTGGACCCCCA